>Ga0194137_10000032_pt1 | contig 93437 bp, 83 predicted proteins | sample TARM_MetaG_T3_14_FD_134025 | JGI IMG/M metagenome (GOLD analysis project Ga0194137, IMG submission 134025) | Freshwater microbial communities from Pennsylvania, USA, analyzing microbe dynamics in response to fracking - TARM_MetaG_T3_14 (version 2) | ecosystem: Environmental > Aquatic >...
CGCAGAACCAATATCTATCGTCCCCTAGCTTCTCGACAATGCTGACATTTCTTCCTGAATAGGTTTTTGCTGCCAGAAATCCAAGCGATACGGCTTTCGAGGGGATGTCCCGCGCATCGTCCTCATCGGGCTCACCGACCAAAATTTCTTTGCCCTGACCTCCAAGTGAAACTTCATAGACAACATGCGGAGTTCGGGACCGGCTTTTTCGTGCGGATTTCCAGTCCGCACTGGTAAACGATTGCCACCGGAGCCCCGCAACAGCTGTTGTGCCGTCCGGTAACTCTACAAGCTCAATCATCCGCTATACGCTCCGCTTTGAATGTATGGCGTGATCAGAACCATTAGCACTTGCTGGTCCTTATCACTGCTTCGGCCGCCACCAAGCCCCCAGAACCCGGCGTTGCCTGAGCCCGTCAGATTCAAGCGTTCGCGATCCGACATGAAGCCGCTCATAACCAGTGTGTGACCAGAGTTAAGCCATGCACGCTGCACGAGTGCACGACGATCCAATGTCGGAGTTTGGATGACCGTATCGTCAAAGCTCTTCAGCTCAAGAAGGTTTGAGATTTCCATTGCAATCTGTAGCTGGAGGCGCTCGGCGTTCTGTACGCGTGGCAGCAGCGTGACCGAAAAGCCTGTATCAATCGTGCTGGTTTCTACCTCAGAGATAATTGCTTCCTGCCCTGAGGTGCCAGCCTCTTGATTGATGCCGCTGATGTACCCAGTATCCGTTACAACTCGGATCGGTGCGGGCTGGTTGCTCAACGTGGTCACTGAGTGAGTGGTGACTTCCGCAAGGTTTGCCTTTGTCGCCAATAACTCAAGCGCCAGGTTTGCGCCGTTATTGGTCTGAATAATATTCAGCTGGTTACCAAGTTCACTAAGAACTGTCCCATTGCTTTCGAGGCCGATTTGTGTTTTTCCGCCCCGAATCGTTTGAAGGATGTTGCTCCACGTAGCTTGGAACTGGTTGTTGTCGCGCATGGTGACGCTGACCACGCGGAACTCCAGATACACCTGACGCCCATATATTTCGTTGATTTTTTCAACGTATTCACCGATGAAGCGAAGGTTTTGTGGCGTATCCGAAACTACCACGCTCCCAGTCGACTGCAGGATGTTCGCGCGGCCGTAAGGTGAAAGGATTGACTCAATGCCTGCTTTGATCTCATCCCAATTTCCACCGGAGTTTTCGTATTGAGTCTCCTGCTCAATCACACTGTCTTCACCCTCGGATTTGCCGACGGTTACGTCTTGAGTGGTTCCACCAGGAAAGAAGACCTGAAAGCTCCGGGTTTCCACTCTGAAAAATTCAATCGTGTTTTCTGCTTCGCTGAACCGCCAGCTAATGCCAAACTTTGACGCAACCAGATCCAAAGCCTGTCGCACCGGCCCCTGAACAGAGATGCTAGTTTCCACTGTCAGTGGGTTTCCGATGATGTCGGTATTTTTCCTGGTGTTTTGAGGTGCAGAAGCACCCATTAGTGAGAGAGGGCTCAAGGGGGATGATGCTGCCAATTGCACGCTCTTGCCGGTCGAGTCGGTCGATGTCGGTTTCGAATCGCTTTCAGAGTCCCGGTTCTTGGGCTTTTCGCCAAGGTCCGAGTTCAACTTAATATTAAGGTCAGTCAGCTCTGATAGTCGGACGATGATTTCCGGAAGCGTTACCCCGTTCATGGCGAATTTAATGGTCTCTGATTCAAGGCGCTCATGCCTCACGGGGTCGTAAACCATGCTACCGCCAACCCAGGCTTGGGTGGCCATAAACGGTCGGCTATCCCGGTAGTTGTCCTGGGCAGATGCGAGTCGGGATTTAATTTCTGCGCTTTTTTCGCTGATGTTTGCCTGGGAGTCCTCATCAAAAAACCAGGACGCACAACCGCTAAGGCTGACACCAAGGAAAACAACAAACAGTGCCTGAACAAGGCTCTTCCTGAACATGCTTGGTGACCTCATTATTGGTTGCTGTTGGCAAGGAAAACCCGCAATACACGATTGGGGTGGACTTGCGCGTCGAATGGGGATTGCTCTCGAAGCACCGTGAAGAACTCTTCAGTTGCGTTCATAAAGGTGTCGTGAAACTCAATGCTACCGGCCAGCTGCAAGTCCCCGTCTTCGGGTTTCGGCTGCCAAACCAAGTCGTAGCCAACGCTTTTTGTCCAGCGTTTGAGAACTTCCTTTAGGCGTTCACCTTTTTTGGCGGAGTACGTGGCCACTTCGGTCGGCGAATACGAGGCAACCGATTCAAACTCCAGAGTCTGGCGCTTTGCATCAAATGGAAAGGCGCCATCTACCCGCTCCACTAGCTCCTTTGCGTTCAGGCTGCTGCTTGCAAGAACGATCGCAGCTACCGGCACTAATAACAGGCTTGGGATTACTCGTTTCATTGGGGACATTCTCCATTTCTGCGAACAGTGGCAACCACGCTGTCCGCATCGTACAGGCAGGTCTTCACATTAAGATGGGCGGCAATTTCATTGAAAACTGTCATTGGGCTGCCGTGGAAACGACGTTTTTCCTTGATCACCCGGTCTGATGTCATCCAATAGGCGGTTTCATATCCGAGCATCATCCCAAGCTCTGAGATAACCGATTCGCCCGATTGCCCCTTAATAACGTCATAGCTCAGGTAACTCGGAATGGGATCGGATGCCTCTGCGGGCGCCACTGGCGCTGCTGCTTCCGCCTTCGGGGGCGCTTTACGATTACTGGCCAATTCGGTTTCTGACTCATTTAGCAGCTTTCGTCCTTCCTTAACGAATACTGTCGATCGGTTGTGGTCAATATGGAATTGAAGCCCATGCCTTTCGCCCAGGTTTCTGAGGACGTCTACCCAGGATCCCGATGCAACCGACCACGACGCCGTAAGATCACCAGAGAGCGATTTGTCACGAAGCACTCTCCACTTTGCAGGGACAAGGAGGCCAAGCGCATCGCTCAACTTCATTGGGTCGCCATAGCTTGGGGCAGGTGAGAAATCTTGCTGAGGCGCCCCATACTCCATAACGGCAGAATATTGGTTGTCTACCCACACCACATAGTTTGACGGATCGAATGCCGGTGATGCGGTCTGGTTATAGGTTTTGGCATTTGGTTTGGTTGGTTCAGGGCTATGCTCGATACGGAAATTCGCATAAACCTGGCTGCATGTGGCTATCAATGCAGTGCCCACAATGGCCCCTGTAAATAATCGCCGTTGTCTTGCCGCAACTGGCATCGATGACTCCCCTATTTTGGCTATCTCAGTCGTGTAAGGTTTCCGGCGCCCGTTATGACGCCTAGTTTTCGAATATCATACACAAACCGTATTCACCTGAATGGCGCCGGAACGATAGTTAGGGAGAGTTCATGACAAGCACGCTGATGATTGTGGAGTCGCCAGCCAAGGCTAAGAAAATTCAAAGCTTTATGGGAAGTGGGATTACAGTTAAGGCGTCTGTCGGGCACATTCGGGATTTGCCTCAGAAAGATCTTGGGGTAAATCTCGATTCCTTAGCACCAACCTACGAGGTTGGCGAAGGGAAGAAGGATGTCGTTGCCTCCTTGAAACGTCTTGTTAAGACCCATTCCACTGTAATACTCGCGACCGACCCCGATCGGGAGGGCGAGGCTATTGCGTGGCATCTGAAAGTTGCTCTCGGACTTGATGACTCAAGAGCTCAGAGGGTGACCTATAAAGAGGTAACCAAAACCGCCATTCAAAAAGCGTTAAGCTCACCTCGTGCGATAGATATGAAGGTGGTGGCAGCTCAGGAGGCCAGGCGTGTTCTTGATCGCCTTATTGGGTACCTCGTTTCTCCAGAGCTATCAAAGCGCGCCGGCATAAATCTGAGTGCGGGTCGCGTCCAATCGGTTGCAGTCCGCGTCGTAGTCGACAGGGAGCGTGCGATACGCGACTTTCAGTCTAAGGATTTCTTCAACGTTGTATTCAAACCCAGCGACCTTCCAGAACTGAAAGCCGAACTCGTATTGAAGCCCTGGACTGAAGACGGCAAGCATATTTGGGACAAGTCAGTTGCCAATCAATTCACTGGCTTAAAAGATTTGCTCCTTAAAGATATTGTCTCCAAATCCAAGACCATCAATCCACGACCCCCGTTTATTACCGTTACCTTGCAGGAAACGGCCGGAACTCTGTTTGCCTATAGTGCCTCAGATGTAATGAAAGCCGCGCAATCTCTGTTCGATGCTGGCCTGATTACTTACCACCGTACGGACTACCCGAATCTCTCCGACGAAGGGTTCGCCATGGCTCAGGAGTTCATTCGCTCTCAGGGCATGGAGCCATCTTCGCAACGACACCAGTTTCGCGCCAAAGCAGATGCGCAAGAGGCTCATGAAGCAATTCGGCCAACCGATTTTGCCACAACTGATGCTGGAAAGACTCAAATCGAGAAAAACGTCTATGCACTGATCCATGAGCGCGCGGTTACGAGCGCTCTGCCTGCGGGCGAGGATAATATCTCCAGCCTTGTCTTTGTCGATCCTGAATCGCGCCCTTCTCTCGATGGCACAACAAAACACCCTGCGTATGTTGCCAACGGTAAAATTGTCAGCACGATGGGTTGGCGATCCTATCCCAGGGTCGAACCCATATCCGCCAAAGATAAGCCCCTGCCATCCGTACAAAAAGGCGAGCATTTCAAAGGTGTTGTGATGGTCGACACGCAAAAAACGAAGCCGCCAACTCGATATACCGAGCCCACACTGATCAAAGCGCTGGAGGCTGCCGGCGTCGGCCGACCAGCCACCTATGCAAGCATTATGGAAAACATCAAGCGCCGTAATTATGTGGTACCTCAAGCCAAAGGCGGTGGTTCCAAAAAAGGCACTGCCTATCTCGTGCCGGGGCCGCATGGTGAATACCTCGTGGATTCGCTCAATGGCATGATGTTTATGAACATCAAATACACCCGCCAGGTTGAGAAGACTCTCGACGATGTTGCTGACGGAAAGCTCACCTATCTCAATATTGTCCGGCCGGTTTTAAAAACCATACGCGAGGATTTGGAGACTAAGCTTTCCGGAGAATCTTTGGTTCAAACTCATCCCTGTCCCAAGTGCAATGCCCCTGTGATTCAGAAGACAAAGAACAAGCGAACCTTTTGGGTTCATCAGAATCCACCGGATGCTGACTCCTGCATTACTTTTCTTGACGACGAAAACGGGACCCCTGCACTACCGCTTCCCACCAAAGAAGCGAAGTGTCCGGCTTGCTCGGAAACACTTATTCAGCGTTCCGGGAAATACGGCCCTTATTGGACCCATAAAAACCGCGACGCAGGCTGTGAGCACCGCTCGTTGGACGATAAAGATGGTGTCCCACAGATCAAGCCCCCGAAAGCGCCTGAGGAAACCTCGACCTGTCTATCCTGTGGGGGTCTTCTTGTTCGCCGCTATTCCACCAAAACCACTCAGCACTTTTGGGTTCACAAAGCCAAACGCCCGAAATGCGATTTAAAATTCATTGACGACGCCAATGGCGTGCCGGGATTCCCTGCGTCCGTTACCGGATGAGCCTCGCTGCGCGTGAGGTGGGTTCTGGCCTTGCCCTCTGGCGGGCCGGCGGCCCTTTCTCTGGATTCGATTCGGCCTGAGGCCTCACTCATGGCCGGTCGGGCATGGCCCTTCCGTTGCGATCTCGAACAGGCGGGTAATTTGGGAGGCGTTTGGTGTGGACAGTAGGCGGCTGTAAATTAGGGCCGGTTTTGCGGATTCGGGCAGGTCGGGCGGTGAGAGCGCTTCTGGCACTGGTAGACGGCCTTCCTGGCTACTCAGTAGCTGTGCGTGTTCGGTGAGTGCAATTTGATGAAGTTTATACGTCTGCTCTTGGTCTGGTTTGGCGACTGCGATTACTCCCATGCCGAAGGCGATAATTTCGCCCCCTTCTTTTGCGAGGGTTAATGCGAGCTTTAGTGTATGGAGGTATTCATACAGCGTTACCCAGTGCATGCACAAGCCGGAAGGTGTGTCATGTGCTGCAACGACTGACTCGAGCCACCACCCATACGCGACGTTTAGGTGACTGGCATTCAGGGTCTCCGGGGCGACCCAGTCGCTTGCGGGCACCGCCTCTTGAACCTGGGTATACAGGTACACTTGCTGAATGATGGCTTTTGCCCCGGTACATTGTTCCAGCCATTTCAGCTCTTCTGGTAGCCATCCGGTGTCAGCGCGACTCTGTGCGTCTTTCAATACTGCGGACACCAAAGATGCTGCATGCTTTGGAGCTCGGAACGCTGCTTCGTGAACGGGTGTGATGTCTGCTTGGATCCAACGGGGGCCAGTCAACTCTTCGATGGCAAAGTGCCAGCGTTCATCGATTTCCTTTGGTATAAGACTGAGTGGCAGTTTCTGGGCCTGGCCTCGTGGTACTGGCCGGCGCGTAATTGATTCATAGTCCAGTGACCGGATTATGGAGATGAGCAGGGGCGCTCTGTTATCTGCCGGATTAATTCGGAGATAGCTTCGTCGGCACAGTTCCGGTGGAATCTGAGGCGTAATAGCTTGGGTAGTTCTCGGTCGAATCAGGTCGGCCGTAATGCATGGCTCACTGTTGCTGTTGTGTGCGCTATGGAGCCGGTGGGCTGCAGCAAGTATCTCTTTTAGACGCTTTGTTGGTGCTTGGTTGGTATGGCCAAGCTCAAGCCGAGCTGCCCGATTCCGCCACTTGAGTGTTGCGTTGGTTTTCGAGGTCGCGTTCATAGGCTTTGAGTTTCACCATAACATCTTTGTAGAACGCCTCTGAGGCACTAAGCGTCTCTTGCGGGTCGCCATTCAGCTCGTATGCATGCCGCCATTCGCGAATGGTTTGTTCGCTTCCCTCTGTTGTGCCTGAAGGCAAGAACCGAACGTGCTGTCCAAACTTTTGCATGTACGTCTTGCGATCCCGCATTGGGAGATCCCTAATGGCTGATAACCATTCTTCCGGCTCCCAGCTCTCCAGTTCGTCCGGGAGGCCCAGAGCGTTTATCATCAGGGAGTCGTCCCCAAGCAGTGTCAGTTTTTCCAGGTGCAGATTGGCGGTTTCTTTCATCATGCCCCAGCCTTTCTCTTCTGCAAGCTGACGCCCTATGTGAAGCATCCGGGCCAATGTAAGCAGCTCAATCTGGCTGACCCATGGCATGAAGATCAAGCTGCCCTGCTCTTCATTGAGCGCAATCTCAACATGTCGTGACCAGAAGACCCACTCGTCCACTAATTGCAGATCCCCCAAGCGTATCTTGTTGGCTTGCGCTGCTTTAGTGGATGTGAACTCAACGGCCACGCCACCCCCACTCATTGGTAGCGGCATTCCGGTTACTGCGCATCTTGGCGAGCTGGACTGTTTCAGCAGCCTTTCAATAAGCGAGGCATGGCTCCGCTCCCCCAGCCGTGATGGCAGCAATTTTGCTGCCGACAGCGGAGTAAATAACCGGGGGTGCGTAAGGTCGATCATCGTGATTTCGCTCGGTTACCTTTATCAGCCGTCTTGGAGTAGGTTGTCAATAGTTTGCTCTGGGGAGTCATCAGTGATGGATTCGCCCAGGCCGGCAACCAGCGGGATGAGCAGGACGCACAGGACGCCGCCAACGATCAGCCATGGCTGATGCTCCATCGGCTGGCGATTCTTTTTCGCACTGATGGCTGACATAATGCCAAAGCCAACCAGGACAACACCGACAGCTCCAAGGATGGCTACCAGAATAGAGCTAATGATGGCGACCTCACTGCCAACGTTCGAGAACCAATCAGAGATTTTGGCATGCGCGATCATTGGGGACATCAGTGACAGGCCGATGAGAACTGCCTTGTGCTTCAAGCCTAGCAGGCTGGTGCGTTTTTCGGTCTTCTTTTGCTCAGACATGGGGTTTTTACTCCAGTTGGTTTTATATCAAAGAACTGTCACGCCTGCGCGTGGGTTTGGGTTGTGTAGATACCGATCTCCAGCGGGCCGGAGCCCATCTGGTTGTCGGTAAGCGATGCATACATGTCGTTCACCACGAATTGACTCATGCAGAGAAATGTCGCGGCAATTAACCGTGATGCGCCTGTTCGAAAGAGCTGGTATCCGTTCTCAGCAGGATTACCAGCTCTTGCAAATGCCATCATTGCTCTCAAAGCTGAGATCCAGCCGACCAGTGTCAGGAACGCGAATATTGTCATCACAATGATCTTCGAAGGATCTGTCTCGTATTCTGCCTGGTCCACGTAGTAAGCGACGCCGGCGCCCCCTGCCAGGTGTCCGGCGGTTCCCGCCCCAAACACCGACTCGGATACCGCTGTCATAAACGCCACTAGCTGAATCGTTGCGGGGCCAACACAGAACCGGACTATCGCTGATGTCATCGATGTCTTGCCCTGGTTTCGAGGGTTTCTCATTTTGATGAGGTCAATGATTCCTGTTGCCGAAATAAATAGCCCGATCGCAGGAACCAGATACAAGAAGAAGATGCCCTCAATGGCCTTGGCTTCTTGCCCCAGGTTAAGCATGTACTGCGAAAACTCGGTTGCAGACAGGTTTACAGCATCAAAAATCAAACCGCCGTCCAGCATGATTACTGTGTCCTGATAGTTCCGTTTACCGTTTTCACGGTGTTTTGGGCAGGATCAAAGCCGAGTACTTGCCCCATGCCAGGAACCTCGGTGCCAAGGCTAACCATGTAGGATGAGCCATTGCTTCGATACACAATCGCTCGATCCGTTGTGACGCCTCGGACATACCAACGAGTATCCTCGCTGCTTTGGTTTTGCTGTGGCTTCGCGGTGCTGTTTGCTTTGCCTGCAAACCGCTTCACATCGCCATTCATCGCTTCGAGCGTTTCCTTGTTCAGCTCGCCATTAACGGTTAAGCCATGCGTGTTTTGGAAGCGTTCGATTGCTGCTGATGTTTTTCTACCCATTAGCCCATCAATCGGGCCGGGGTTGTAATTGTAAGCAGCAAGCACGACCTGGGCTTCCTTGACTGACTCATCCGGCTGGCGCTTTTTCTCCGGATCTGCTTTGCTGACTTTTTCAGGTTCTTTTTCAAGACGTTGCTCGATGGCCGTTAGTCGGCTGTTAATGCTCTTCAGAGTTTCCTCAGTGCGATTCATTGCCTGGGTCAGACCACCGAGCTGCGTGCCCTGTTCATCTACCAGAGACTTCAGTCCTCCAAAATCCTCCTTGGTGGCAAAGTTCTCTGCCAGAGTGCGCTCGGTAGCTGTGATGTCACGTACTGGCTCCTCTGCTTGCGGGTCCCTAATTGGTGAGGATCCCGGTTGCTGACGATCGGACGCATTCGTTACTACGCTTTCTTGGTCGGGCCTCTGGGGCTCCATCCCTAGATCAATGGGCTGAGCCTGCACGCTTTGCTGCCTAGCTGGAGCCTGTACGCTGTTCGCTACAGACGGCGCTGCAGGTTTCTGGCTGATTGTTGCTGGAGCGGTGACCTGGTTGTTTTCCCGAGGCGCTGCCCCTTGCGTCTGCTGCGTAGCGGGTGCCTGAACTTGTTGCATTGCAACTTGCGGTCTCTCTGGGCTGCTCGGTAGCATTACTACCACTGCGCCGGCCGCAAAGGTGACAGCCGCTGTGATCAGGCCCGCCCACGCCTTCCAGCCAAGACCTGATGATGCAACGGGTTCCTCGTTTATCCCTTCTTCGTCGACGTCTTCATCCCACTGTTCTTGGTGAGCGTCTTCTTGCGGCTCTTCCTCACCTGGGAAGGCATCGATGTCTTCCTGAGAAATATCAGAACCCGATTGAGTAATCGTTTCCCCCAGCACGTCTTCATCATCTGCTGTCAGGCCAAACGAATCCATGTCATCGATCTCACCAACGATATCGTTGTCATCAAAGCCCTCGGTGCTATCGCCATAGGGGGAGTCCCCGATCTCGAACTCGGTGTCATCGATATCCGGTCCGGCATCATCACCCACAGAGAACTCGAAGTCGTGTTCTTCTGAGCCTTCAGGGCGATCAAAATTTTCGTCATCGCGGGCCATACTGAATCCTGCTATTCGCTGTCTGATTTTCGGAAAGTATATTTGAAGCGGTTACTCAGGAACCGGGGGTGGAACGAAAGTTGATTTCGCCCGCCCTTGCCACGGGGTCGAGTCGACCCTGTGCTCGGCGCTTCATTTTGTCTGCCATCGGTGTGTCGTCCAGGCAGACTGTGTTTTCGAAAAGCACTCCTACTTCTTCGTTTTGGTCCAGTTTGATAGTGATCGGTCGATTTATGTGATCAGCAAACGCTGTCTCTAGTGCGCCACCTATCTCACCCGCGACTGTCCACTTAATTTGTTTGCTGTCTGGTTCTCGGTATTCATTCACGACGGTGTCATCGTCTGCTCGCTGGGATACAACTGATCGAGCCTGCGCCAGTGTTCCGAAACTTTTAAGAACTGAGGACAACCCGAGTCCTCCATAGCGATAAATCAGGTGGCGATCCACATCAGATGCCACTGCCCACAGGGTTGTGTCTGGATCGAGCACATAGCCGTTTACTTTGCTTTGTATTGCGTTGCCATCGGGATCTATCACGCGCTCAATGCGAACCATCATCTTTTCTCCAAATTCGTTGGTCGCGTAACTACCCATGCCAACCCAGTTCCGAAGCTCCCCACTCAGAAATGTCACTTTTACTGGGGCGCCCTGGTAATCGGAGTTCAATGCAAGCTCGTTGTTGGCGTATACAATGTCCCCACCTTTTACTGCAGGGTATTCGCACACCTGATCCTTATTCAGGCCAGTTACCCGTGGCCCGCCGTTAGATGTGTCCACATTGACAATTCCAGGCTGGCGAACTTTCTCCTGCGGCTCTTTACGGGGTGTCACGCGCTCGAATCCCGTCGACGTGATTGTGGGTTGGCTAGCCGGTCGACCATCCATGCGCAGCATCTCCAGCGCTGCCTCCTGGCGGCGCTTTTGTGCTTCCAGTTCGCTCCTGGTTGGGCCGACGCTTCTGACTTCGGGTGTCCTTTGAACTCTCTTCGGGGTGGGCTTATAAGTGAGAGGGTTTTCTTCTTTCTTGGGCAGCCCAGCCGGCTCGGGGTCTTGCGGCTCTTCTTCTGAGCGTTTTGGTATGCCAACCAGCTTAACGTTCTCTACCGTAGGAACTGGGTGTAATTTGGTGTCCTGGCCTGCCTGCTCGTTATATTGGTCAAGAGCCCGCTGCTGCTCTGGTGTCAGGTTCTCTGAGGTGATGTCCGGGCGTAGGTTTTCCCGGTCGGCTTTAATGTTGCCTGTTCCAGACGTCCCTTGTGGTTTGCGATTTTGTGCTTCGTTTTCTGGTGCGAGCGAGCTCACCATGAACATGGCGAGCGCAAGCACCAGAGTAGTTACGACCACTACACCAATTAATACTGGTCGGCCTTTTTTCGATAACAGGTATGCCTGCTTTTTCTCGCCTTCGCTCATCGCTTTATTCCTTGAAGCTCAGGTAAATTCGTTGGCCAGATTCATTAAGCGCCATTACTGGATCTATGCGCGGTATCCGGTAAATTCGCAGGTTATCCTGGATGGGTGTAATTGCTTCGGCACCCCCGATCGGCGCTGGCGAAATGATCGTGTACTCGGTCATCAGGTACATTACATCCGGGTTCTCGTCTTCAACCCAAGCGTCAACCGATCGATCGCTTACTTGTAGCTTGGAGTACCCGTCAGGTGTAACCCGGTAGGCAAGTTTGTTAAGAACGACATCCAGAGATTCGCCTGTAGAGCTCTCTTGCTGGAACCGACTGGAGCTCGACTGCACTTGGCTGGTCTGCGTTATCTGGGCCGCATTTGGCCCTCGCTCATCGATTCTAATGTGCTTGAGGGCGTGATATCGGTTGTTGCTGCCATCGATAATCAACGTTACCGGTAGGGTGTTACCCTCAAGAAATACGCTTATGGACTTCTGTCCTGCCGCGATCGCCGCATGAAGGACGATCACGTTGTCTGTGCCCGAGGGCTGCTCAACAGACGCCAGCGCTCCCGTTTGAGATATATGCTGGATAGGCCATGGTTCCCCTGTTAAATCCGTGAAGACCACTGATGATGGATAGTCAGGGGTGACGTGGATCGTGGGCATTTGATCGCCAGCTGTTCCGATGCGCTGAAAATCCCTAATCGGCGTTACCTTTCTGAGGGGGTCATAAATGGCCTCCTGTTCCCGCTGCTTTTCTTCGCGGATGAGCTTGCGCTCTTCCGGGGATAAGGGGAACAACTGTTGGAGTTCAATGGGGAGCTTTCCGAGACTCCCTTTTTCACTCGCACCCTGCTCTGGCGCGTTATCGCTCGGTGCCGACTCTTGCGCCAGTGCGCTTGTTGGGAGCACGATCGCCGTCATGATTGCAGTCAGCGTAAGTTGACTAAGAGTTAACCTGATTTCCTTCGCTTTCATGCGTTCCTCGACCTCAAAGGTTTCCGTGGCGCGGGAGCACTTCGAATTTGGCCAGCATTAGCCCCCCCTCGTATTGCACTGGGGATGCGCGGGCAATCCACGCTTTAAACACGATTGGCTGTTCGATCTGGCGTCGTTGATTGTCTCGAACTTCACCGGAGTCGTAGATTAGGTTCATTGGTGTCTCAACAACCCAAACCCTGGTCCCCCCGACAACCATCTCCTTCGTAATGATGGGTTCTGCGGCAATGGTGGCTCTCATAATCAGAAATTCATCAACAACTTTGGACAGAATTCCTGCGCTGTTAAGCATGCTAATAAAGCTCTCGTTCGTCTTTTTCCCGGTAAAATCCAGGTTTTTATTAAGTGCCGCCTGGTAATTGACGTAGTTGAAGTCATAGAGCTTTGGCAGGTTTCGTCTTGCCCAATCGACAATCGTGGCACGGTTGTCGATTGGCGCGTCCAGAAGGGGTAGAGGCTGTACTCTCCCGTCATTAGTTACTGCTAGTAGCTTTGGTTCCGGACGTGTAGCGCTCTGAATCGTGTTCCATATCAGTGATAACGACAGAACCGCCATCAACACCAAGATGATCTTGGTTTTTGTGCGTGCTTGAGCTTGCGCCGATACAACTAGGGCCGCTACCGCTTCTGCGCCGTGATAGACCTTGGTGCTATCCCTGTTTCCCGACACTTTGGCTGGTCCAGCTTTTGGTGGGGCTTTCTTGACCTGTTGAGGGTTCGGCGTTCTTGAGGGTCTTGTCACCCTTTGTTTGCTGCGCTTTGACTTTGCAGGAGTGTCCGTCATCTGTCGCTCACGGTGGCTAAATTCTATCTTCGGTGATGATAGCGAGATTTTTAGCCCACAAACGGCGGTGGAGCGAAAGCTGGCATTCGCTCCACCTGCCGTTTTAGCCGTAAGGACTTCTCTATACTCAGCCACTACTTTCTCTTAGTAGTAACGGAGTCTTTCTATGGCCACCTCAACTCAACACGTTATGCGCAATGCTCTCGGTCTATTCGTCGGTGTCACAGTGCCGCTGGTGGGGTATTTTGCGTATACCGCCAATACGAATGCTGAGTCTTCCAATCGAGGGTTCATTGCTGATATGCGTGATCAGGGCCCCGGCGAGTTAGTGGCTGGAGCGATGCCGCAGGTTGCCGTCATGGGCCACCGGGATGGGCCGGCTGGTACTCGCGAAGTGATGATTCAAGTTCCAGGTGTCCCGGGTCCGCAATCCGTCTTCGTCTTGCCTGATGGCGAAACCATGATTGCGGGGCGTGTTGTCGACTCTCGCCTTTCCGCCTACAGCATAGTTCCTGAGGTTCTGGCGGCAGAGAACAAAGACAACACCCCTGGGGAAGCTTTGGAAAAGGCGTTACCTGCACGCTCAGCACTCTCTTCTTCGGAGGCAGCGATCTCTCCCGAAGCCACCGAGCCTTTGGCGGAGCCCGCTGCTTCCAAAACACCGTTAACTGCGTCTATTCCTGTTCCTGAGGTTCTGCCTTCGGCCGGAAGTATGGCGGCGCCATCTGAGCCCTTTGTTGTCCCGCCTTCGGATGGATCATCCCATGAACAGGTTGGCGCTAATGCGGCTGATGTCCAGCAGTCTCCTGCGCCCACTTCTGAGCAGGTTGTCGGTGTTACTGAGGTGACAGAGGTGACAGAGACGCCGCAGGTGGGCGGCGATGAAGGTGGTCAGCCTAAGGTTAGTGATGAAGGCTCGCAAGTGGCTTCGGTAACCCCCACTCTGGAGGATAAAAGGGATCTTACCACTCATCGCGATTTTCAGGCCGAAATGCAGCGCATAGTCAGAGAAGATGAGGTGCTTCTAAGCATTAAGAATCAATCTGATTTTGCAGCACAACAGCGGGCTTATTACAGTGCTGTTCAGAATCTGCCTTCAATTTCTCAGGGCGATGGTGATAAAGACCTCTACGTCTTCTTTGATCCCAATTGCCCGATCTGTCATAGCCTGTATAAGGAACTTGCTGCTGATGTTGCTGCAGGGAACCTGGTTGTTCATTGGGTTCCTTCGGTAGTGTTTTCGAATCGTCCAAGCTCGATTATTTCCAGCGCGAAACTCATAGAGGGTATTCAAGGTGGTGTGGAGAATATGGACCGAGAGTTAGGTCGCGTTATGACCCGGGATGGTTATACGGATGAGCTCTCCGCTGGCTACACCGAAACCAACAACGCCATCCTTCAAAGCGTCGTCTTCAATACCGCAATGATGGCTGTTGCCAGGCCTGAGACTCCTTTATTGGTGTTCCTCGGTCCCGATGGTGCATTGAATATTGAGCGTGGCATTCCTGCTCCTGGTCTTCTAAATCGTATACAGAAGCGCGAAAGCTAATTGTTCATCAAAAAAGCCAGACTTTTGAGGGTCTGGCTTTTTCTTTCCTATCTCATGGCTGGGGCCGGTGACTCCCAAGCTTCTCCTGGTTCATGGCCATAGAGTGCTTCGACCCAACCAAGCGCCGTTGCCCAGTCCCCATGCTTGATTCGTTCGATCCTGTCCTGCCTCTCGCTATCACTTAATTCACTCGACTGGGCGATACGCTGCATTACACCGGTACGCAAGTCCTCTGGATGATCTATAAGCTCTTCAACCACAAAGCGCCCAATTGATGCTTTCGTGCTTCCCACGAAATCGTCATCGGTCATTTTTAAAGGGATGTCGGCATTATAGAGAGCAAGCTCGATTGCCAACTCAAGCGTCACGTCACTGGTCTCTCCCGGCATGGTTAAGGCGACCGTTGAGGCTATCCAGTCATCCACTCTCTGTTCATATTCGCTCGACAGGGGGGCGAACAAAGCGCTTTCCCCTGCAGCATTTCGGTTTGTCAGGGCCAGCGGTGACGTCTCCAGTAGTTCTTTGCGATCTTCTTCGTCCATCCAATGGCCTATTGGGTGGGGCATCCCCTTGTCATCGCTGTAATAACAGACCATGCCAGGCACATTGCTCGATACTCCAAGGACGCCGCCCTCTTCCCTGTGGTGGGTCAATATAAGCTCCGAAACGTCCGCATTCGGTACATTCTGGTAGTGTGCGTCGTCACACCCGCGGACTTTGATTGTGACATGCGTCGTTGAACTATTGTCTCCTGGCGCTTTATAGGCCCTGACTTCAGGCTCAATGTCCAGCTCAAGATTGTTTAGGCCCTGAGGAGGGCGAAACGCCATTGTTTCCGCTATATCTTCGGTGGTGCCTGCCATCATCACGAGTGTTACCAGTCCTGATGTTGCATATTTATTGATCTCACCACCGTACCCGGGAGGTGGCATCTTGGATGCCAGCGCTTTCGCTCGGCCTACGATTTCTGCTCGCTCATTTGTTGTTTGTTCCGGTGATCCCAGGGAAATGTTTCTCCATTGCTCCCAGAGAGTGTCCACTTCAGACGCGGCTTTTGCTGCAGGTACAATAGGCTGCAGCTGGCTGGCGCACTCGATGATTGCTTCCAGCTTATCTTCTGCATTTGCCGATTCTGGAAGTACTACGTTTTTGCAGTTGTGCCCGGGTTTCATTACCTGGAGCACATTGGGTGTGTTCTCAGACAATCCTCTGACCAATGCTGGGGCCTGCCCTCCCCCGGATCCGGGTAGAACCAAAACCGTATTGTGATCCAGTGAATCCCGAAGCAGTTCCGCTGCCCGTGATTCCTCGTTCTCGCTACTGTTACGGTCACAGTACTCGATTCGTACATCTGCAACTGGAAACCGCTCGATTGCACAGTTTGCGCGGACGGTACGGGCCACCTCGATAGGTGGTGCACTGTCAAATGCTTGCACGCTTTTTAGGTAGCGATATTCGGCGGGTTCCGCAAAGTTCTTTTGCATTTGCTGGAGCCAGTAAGCGCTGGCGGTATAGCCTTCCTTTTCGCTAGTCCAGCGCCGGCATCGTTGCCCTCCTGCCATTGCCTTGGCAATAGAGTCAGCAATTTGCTCATCGCTAAGGTCGAGCTCAAGGGCGCCAAACGCTTTGTAATAGGTGTACCCCAGCGTTCGAAGTTCGGTACCGGTCATTTCTGGCGGGATTTCTGGCCCCTTTCTCTCTGGGTAGGTTTGTTCGATATAATCTTGAAGCGTCTCGCACCTTAATTGATCAACCGCTTTGTTGATCAACGTTCTTACCTCTCCCGGGCGTCTAATTCCCTGCTCCCAGGCTGCCTTTGTGGTTTTCCCGATCAGGGCGACCACCTCTGGCGATTGCTCAAAGGGGCATACTCGCTGGGGATCAACGTCAGCATTGGCAGCACGGGCAATGTCTTCCGCCACGTCTTTAAGTGCCGCGTGAAGCTCAATCAGTGCGTCAGTACCGGATTTGGCCGATGGCTGGGCGTTCCCTCGCTTCTTTATACCTTCAAGTTGATTGATCAGCTCAAGCCGATTCACTCGGACGCTTTGTGAGGCAATTGCTGCCTCGGCAAAAAGGCGTCGCTCTTTGATTGCCATATTGCTAGAGCTATCGTCATTTCGGGCGCCCCTCAGGAGTATGCTGTTTCTCTCCAGTGGTAGGCATACTTGCCGCAGGTGGCTGCTCAGGTTTTTCGTCCACCTTTCTATGTCGGCAGCGGTTACAAGCATGCTGTTTTTCGTTTGCAGCTCTTCGAGGTTTTTCTCAAGATCAAATCGTGCCACTGGCATCAGGACTTCTCCTTTTATTTGCTTCCAGGAGCGGCGCCCTGATCTGTGGCAGCTTTAACCTCGTCGCTCATGTCGCCCTTCATTCCAAGCCGCTCCAGCATGCCCGACAACGCTTCTTTCGCGTTATTAAACATATCTTTCAGAAACCCGCCCATATTTGTCAGCAGGCCGTTTTCGTTCAGCGCTGCTAGAAACTTGTTCTGCTCTTCTGTCAGCGATTTGGAGGCGTCGAGATTCGCCATGAGGCTTTCCACATACTGTGCTTGCTCCTCCTCGCTAAGAGCCTGGAACTCAGGATCGTCTTGCAAGGTGCTGATCAATGATTCTTCCCTTGCTTTCAAGTCGTTGACATACCCAGACTCCAGCTCCTGGATCTGCTCCTTCGTTGCCGGGTGTGCTTTTTCCAGCGCGGCCATAATTGCGTCAGGGTCGCCGATCTGGTCTTCAGGTATCTCCAGAATTCGTGCTACTTCTTTCAGCTGACCATCAACCATCGACTGATTCTCTTGCAGGATGCTTGATACACGCTGGTTGGCCATGTCCCCCGGGTTCAGCTTATTTCGGGCCTCCATCTTCGCCATGATGCTCTGGGCAACATCATCATACTCGGGGCTATCCACCTCTCCGTCATCATTCAGCTGTTGTTTCGTGCGTTCGCCACGCTTTGAGCTGATATGATCGCGGACATCCTGGGCTGCATCGTATCCGCCTTTCAGTGTGGAGCTAATCGCTTTGCCGCCATGCTCCCCCGTTGCCCCCAGGATATTCCCGGTTTGTTTTAGGGTCTCCGTTACAGTGGTTCCCAGTCCGCTTATCAGGCCACCAACAGTTCCTCCGATTGCGTTGCTAATCGAATCTCCAATCATCGAAGAAACCTTTGGGTTGGCTCCGCCAGCCATTTGAGATGGTTCCGGTCCGCTCGGCATGCCGCTGCTGTCTGGCTCACTATTCTGACCCTGGAGGTCGCTCATAATCTTATCTGCGATTGCCGCCCCTTCATCCGGATCCTGTGCTGTGTTATCGCTAGGCGCCTCATCGCCTTGAGCACTCGCAACCATCGACGGCTCAACGTTTTGCGTTGCTGTTGATGTGTTGCGGTTAGCGTACGCAAATAGCGCGGAGGCATTTACACCCGGAACCTCCGGTGCAGGTACAAAGGAAATGGTGTTATCCCTTACGTACTGCTTGACCAGATCTGGCGTTATTCGATTTGGCCGCAAAAGTTCCAGTTGACTGGCTTTTGTTGTCTCGTAGTCACCCGTATCAACCTCGATTCGGTCCTCGGGCTCCTGGTCCAGGCCATCTCCCATCAATCCGATCAGAAAGCTTTGGGCTTTGGAGTTTGCCTGGGTGTCGGTTTCATTTTCGCTCATAGCTACCTATCTCCGATTCTTTTAACGGTTGGCCCAGACGCTTTTCCTGCAACAGATTTAATGTTGTCTGAACGTTTATCGAATTGTATGCCCAATTGTTTGGTGACTTGGGGCGCGGATTCTGGTTTTCCGAACAAAAAGCCTTGCGCCATATTGATCCCCAACGCCTTAACAATGTCCCGTTCCTGGCTGGTTTCTACGCCTTCTGCAATAATCTGAAGGTTCTGATGCTTGGTTACTGACACCAATTGGCGGACTAACGTGTGGCTCATGGGGTTGTGGGTCAGGCTTTGTGTCAGGGCTCGATCCAGCTTCAGCTCTGTGAAGGGTAGCCCTGTCAATCGAGTCAGGTTTGAGTGGCCAATTCCAAAATCGTCAATGGCAACACCAAAGCCCTTGTCGCGAAGTTTGTTAATGCTCTCATTGAGTCTTTCTGAATCCCCGCCCACCTCTAGATCGTGCTCTGTAATCTCGATAATGATTCGTGAAGGGTCAAACACTCGCTCCAGCGCCTTAGATATCAGTGGCCATCCTTGAATGAGTGTGTTTGGTGGAACATTGATTGATACTGTGGGCTTACACTCTGGGTATAGGGCGTCCCAGACCTGCAAGTCCTTATTCGTAGTATCCAGAACATGAAGTGTCAGCTCTGCCATTAAATTAAGGGCGTTCACCGCCGTAATGATTTCCAGCGCCCCGATATGGCCGGCATAGGACGCCCAAGGCTCCATTGGTTCCTTCGGTGGCCGAATTAATGCTTCAAACCCCTTGATTTCGCCGGACGTGAGACAGATTTTGGGCTGATAAAATACCTGAAGCGTTCCTTGGCCAAGCGCAGTCAGTACAATTTGCTTATGGGCCAGTGTCTTTTCGTTTGTCGTTCTTAGCGCTTCGTCATAAATGACGACCACGCCTTCTGAGGATGCGCTCATCTGGCGGGCTTTAGAGGCAGCCATTCTTGCGTGTCGGGTATCTCCCCCCGCTATATTCGGCTCAAGAGGAAATAGGCCACAGAAAACGCTTAGGATAACGTCTGTTGAGCGCCCCTCTGAGGGGGACTGGAAGACCGCGTAAGGTTCAGACAACCTCTTTAGGACAACTTGGGCAGCTTGTCGCCAGTCTTCACGGTCTTTCGACTCTGCGTGGATTTCCAGAAAAATAGACCCGTCACCGATCACCGTTGGCCGTTCTGCCACATGCGGAAACTCGCTCAGCCGCTCCATTATGTGGTGTCTGAGCGTATCCGCAACACCGCGATTGTGGAGCGCCAACTCGTAGAGCAATGGCATCTCAATGCACGCTAACAGCCTTTGTACTGATTGCGCTGAGCGCATAGATTTCTCCATATCCACACACCGGCCCGGCCGGATCTCGTAACACTTGGTGCTGAAGTATCGCACCAGCACATTTCGAATTTTGGGCCCGGAACGCTTGTCCAATTTTCCGGACCCAGGCAACTCATAACTTCTAAATGCTCAGGCTCGGGTTTGTGTTCGTCGGCACATCAGTATTTTTGTTTTTGCTGCCCTCAGTAATATGCCCGTTTACGCCAGCCCCTCGGTTTTCACTTTCGGTCAGCCTGCTTTGTGTGTTGGCCAGGTCGGCTCTGCGCTGCAAATCCCCTGCGTAAAATGCCCGAAACAAGGCTTCCGGATTACGGAAGCCTGCCTCCTGTGTTGTGCTTGCAATGCGTTGACCAAGGGATTTTATCTCTCCAAAATAACTTGTTGGCTGATCTTCGATTTCAAATTTCAGTCTCCCTGCAACCCATTCCTGGAACGCATAGGCCTGAACTTCTACTGGATTATTCAGGTGCTCCAATAGGTGCTGTTTACCCTGGGCTATGAGGGTTTCGGCTAACCGTTCGAACATCGGGGAGCCTGGCGCGAACGCTTCCTCAAGCATTGATTGCTCGCTCTGGGTAAACAGGCAATGCTGCGCGTAATGAAAACCTTCGTGATAGATCGCACTCAAATTCATGTGGTGGGAAAATTCGATTAATCCCTTTACGCCAAAACCTGGTCGGTTTGGGTCGTCACCCTCGAGCAATCGGAACCTGCCTGCAATTTTCGCCTTCCCGTCAGAGTTCAGGATTTCACTCTGGAATCGAACGTTCACTTTGTCCCCACACATCCGAGCGATTTCCCGAATCGCGCAGAACGCCAGCGGCCCCATTTCTTTTGGACTAAGCCGCTCAATGCTGCCGTCATGCGAATACATGTGTGGAAGCTCGATTTCACCCAGATGCTCGTGATGAATCCGCCTGTTTTCCGTTTTAACGGTCGCAAACAGCTCTCTAAACGCTTGGTCCAGTCGTTCCAGGTGTCGACCTGTTGGGTACAGCTGGGGTAATTTTTGGTCCCTGGTTTTACTGTTGATTTCCGCTGTTTTACTTCCCCAGGTTTCCAGCTTGTCATTGCGTACAAGGAAATCGTTACGGTAAGACTCATTGAGAGATTTGAGTCGATACGAAACCCACGTTTCAAAGGTTCGAGCAAACAATTCTTCTGGCGAACTCCAATACCTGCTGTCTTCCGATCGTTTACCCTCCTGGTAATCAACGGTTTTGGCGCTGGTTAGGAGTTCTGTCGCTCCGGGCTTCTCGGGGTCAAAATTGATGGTTGTGCGAATCTTATCTAGCACCTCCATAATTTCTTTCCGAACGCCTCCTGACGTCACCAATTCGATGTCTGCGCGTTCACCTATTCCATTGATTGCAGCTGCATTGAGCTTTGCCATGATGTCCCCTTCTCCGCGGCGGACACCATTCGTCTGGCGGTAGAAATAATTCGCCATTGCGTGCCCATATTCGTGCGCCATGGAGCCCGCGCCTTTTTCGCGCGTCAGGTTAATCACGTTATTCGATGGCTCGAAGTGCGCCAGTGCGGCTCGGCGTCCACCACGCCCGCGTGAGCCGAACGCTAATCCAAGGGTTCCTCCCAAAGACAGCGCCTGAGGTTCCACCTTTAATGTTCTCGCCATATCCATGAAGCCGTCGTACGCATGGTTCAGGTAAATCGTCCTTTCCTTTTGAGACATCGATTCACCGTACTCAACGCCGGAGAAGGCGAACGTCTTAACAAGTTCGTCCTCTGTTACATCCCTTCCTGCTCGATAGTCCTCCCCTTCCCTTATCAGCTTTTTCAGCATCGGCATTGCACCGGTTTTTGGGCCATCCTGATCCGCAGCCATTCTCTGCCGCCCACGAGCTTTGCCCAGGTGTGATGGCCAGCGAGCATTCCCATCCGTAAAGGAGTGGGCGTGCCTCGGGTACTGTGCAGCCACATAAAACTTGGCCATTGAGCCCCCAATTTCGTCGCCGAACAGTTTGTGGGGTCTCAGGCCGGCGCTCTCCGCGTCTGAGCTTAATTTTTCAATGTTCTCAAGAAGCTTTGGGATCCCATTTGTTTCAAACTCTGAGATGGTCCGATACTTCGGCAACTCATCGCGAAACAGTAGAGCCATCCTGGCGTACAGCTTGTTTGCCGTTTCTGTGTTGGCTGGCGGTTGAGACACCATGTTCTTGCGGATCTTGTCCCAGATATAGGCAACGGAGGGCTCCATCGGCACGCTTCCATCCTCGGGGCTCCGCAACGCTACCCAGTCTGGTGCTGGCCATAACTTGGTTTTGCGCATCAACTTTTCCTGGCTCTCGAGGGTGGTTCTCTCGATACTGTTGATGACATCCTCAACTTTCCCTCGCAGATCCTTTGCTGAGAGCCCAAACACAACCCCGGTGTTCACGCGCTTACCATTATCAGTTTTGTCCTCTGAGCCTTTGTTATCTTCGGACAGCAGTGCATCTCGGGAGGCTTTTTCTTCGGCGTCCTGCATTCTCGCCAACTCTTCTCGTTGGGTTGGGCTTAGAACCGCCATTGCATCAAAAATGGCGCCGCGTACACCTCGAGTGGTTCGATGCCCGTTTTTGGCTTTCATCAGTTCCATTTCCATGGCCTGCTTACGATCGAAGCCGGCTTTCGCAACGTCTTCTGTGGTCACCACCCGGTTTGGATGGAAAACCCTGGTGCTGGTAGCTCTTGTTGCCACCACCAAACCTTCCGGGCTCGGACACCTAAGGATGGTGTCGGTATACTCTTCAGCAATTCTTTCGATTGCACTGACCGCCAATTTTTGAAAGTGAGGCTGTTCAAGCATCCACATGTGAATGCCTTTATTCAGTTTTTCTTTGAGGCCTTTTTCACCCAACCATTCCGAGCTGAGCGTATGGATTAGGCGTGCGGCGTTGTCCTGGAGCCCTTTTTCAATGTCCATGAGAATATTGTTGGCTTCATCGCGAGAGTAAAACTCTGGGAGGTCTTCAAGCGCTGGGGAGTGATCCATTGGCTTTACATATTTACTTGGTGCGTCATAACGAACATCCATGAAAGCCAGGTTTGTCAGATTTTCTGCTGCCAACCAGTTCACCTTCATGTCATCGCAAAGCTCATTGGTGATCGGTTCAGCCGATGGGAAACTCGTCAGGTCCAAGGAGTCTTTGGCCAGCATCATTTGTAGCCAGCGAGATAGCGCAGTCGCTTCCTGGCGATAGATTGCCGATGGCGCGTCCTCCCAGTAGGCATTCAATCTTCGAGTTGCATTCGGGTCTGAGGCATACGCTGTCTTATCGCCGTCCCTCGCAAAGCTCCGGCGATGGGTGCCGTTTAACCCTTCAAAGAACTCAACGCGGTCGTCTCGGGTTTCGTGTTTGCTGTATACACCCAGCGTAAACAGATGTTTTCGCTCGGCCCCCTTCAGGACCATGGTGTGCACATGGGCGCGGTGAGAGAGGCTGGCGGTTGTTTCTACCGATTCAGGGAGCCTGTCTTTAATTACCGCCGTGGTGGTGTGTACTGCTTTGACCCCTGAGGCCATCGCCAGCTCCCCGCAAAGACGAGTGTGTTTCGTGAGGTCAATGTTGAGCGCTGCTAAAGCCGTTGCTCTGCTCCATCGTGGAAGGTCGCCTTGTTTTTCAGCTTGATCCAGAAGCCAGAAAAGCGGGTGATGAACGTTCTCGATCGCTTTGGGGTTTTGATCAGATAAATTGGCGATAAGGGAGATCGCCCTTTCGTTGTTCTCTATTGCCTGCCGATCAATTCCTTGCCCCCTGAAGAACCGGTCTTGCAGTGCAGCTTTAGCCTCATCCGGTGCCTCGAACAGGTATTCCTTCGTGAACCGTACACCGTCCGCTAGCCACCGAGAGGGGACCATGCTGCTCAGATTGAAGAACTCCTGATGCTTGCCGTGAATGAGTTCTTCAATTTGCTCGGAAAAAAGTCCCTTCAGCCGATCTTCTGCTGTTAACGACGGATCACTCTCATACGCTTTCTGTAAACCTTTAAGCTGATCATGGAGTCTCCAGATGAACTTCGGGTGGAACCCAATACCATAGCCAACAAACCCTTCCAGCTTTGCCTGATCTTCAGGAGTCGGGTTTTCCAGTGAATTGACTTCTGAGGTTGCGATCGGGATAACGGACAATACTGGTGCGTGCGCATCCGGAATCGTTGGCTGCACTCCATTGAACCAATCGAGCGCGAGATCCCGTACCACGCCAGCGGCCTCCGTGCGCCGGGCTTTTGCGTCATCATCATGCCCACGAAGCTCCGGGTCCCCAGAGACAGCATGTCGCGTAAAAACATGCTCGATTTCGATATTCGCAGCGCCAGGGAAAAGAGGGTTTCTGCCTGTCATCGATCGACACAATAGACGGTAGGCCAAGCGGTCCCGAGCCTTCTCCGATAAAAGACCGCTTTTGCTGTTAATGTTTCGGATTTGTGGGCTTGGGATGTCTTCGACCTGGATCGTCGCTGGCGCCCACTGTGTTTCGTCAGCTGGATTGTCGGCTTCAGGCTCGGCGAGTTCAGGAGAAAGGTGGTCTTTGATGTCATCCAGGCGATCAAGGTGCTCGCCTCGAATCTCAGAAAGCACCACCTTTCGCTTTAGAGGGAACGCCATGCCCGTCAGATACTCTGGATTATCCGGCATTACGAAAAACGCATCGGTTACTTGATCCGACCAGCTCAAGACCGTCCCAAAGGCCTCTCGATGATTTTCATCTTCCCAGTACTTAACGCGCTCTCCGGCTTTTGGTCGCAGATCTCCTGATTCGCTATTAAGGGCTGCAACATCCGAAATCACCTTCCGTGATTCCGTCTCATCACCTCTAAATTCCGCACACGCATCCTTCCATGCGCGAATATCATCCGGGAGATCCCCTTTATACAGTTTTTCCAGGCGACTAATGCCTAGCCCAATGACAGGTTCCGTTTTCTCGTTTAGTTCCCCAGAAAGCGCCTGTTCGACCCACAGTCGAACTCGGTCTGGGTTCCCGTACGCAATTGTTTGCGCGTGCTTTTTGCTGCCCTTCTCGGGATTGCTTTCTGCATGCTTGCTCTCGGCAATCTCGATCTCTCTGCTTAGCTCCCTCCGGGCCTTTTTGAACCACCAGCCAATCGCATCTCTAAGCTCCATGGGGATGGCCGGCGTTGGGCTCTGGCTTGGCGTTTTCAGGGTTACCAAATGATTTACCCCAAACACTACCAATGGCGAAGCAAGCGTCTTGCTTACTCTTTCTAGCTGGTCGCCTTCCAGCTCAAACGGAGCAATCCACCGGCCTTCCTGTCCTTGCTGAAAACCTATGGCCATCAACGATTCCCGCTGGTAGTCAGTCAGCACGTTATCCCTCATCTCTTTCACGACCGTTAACCGGCGCTCCCCATGAAGAGCCAACACAATCCGAAGGCTGTTGCTCGGTGATTCAGGCCAGAACGATGGGATGTGGTGGGCCATTACAGATATCCTCTGATTTTCAGTTACACCAGATTGTTGCCTTTGTCGCCAAAACGCTCCAGCGGTGGTGCTTCGATTGTCCAATTAGCTGTACTTTCACTTCTTCTGTTATGCACGGCTCGGCCTTGGTTGGGGCTGAGCCCCTGGCGGGCCGGTGGCCCTTGCTATGGATGCGATTCGGCCTGCGGCCTCACTCATTGCCGGTCGGGCTGTGCCCTCCCGGTGGTTGGAGGTTTTGAAGCAGCCACGTTTTCCAAAGGTTCTGGCGCGAATGGTCTGGCGGGAAAGATGGTGTCATGAAATACCGGTTAGCGGATTCAGGTCGCAGTTGGCTGGCAATGTTTTGCGTGCCGAAATCATCACTTATTTCGATGAGTGCGTCCCAGGCGTCAGCCAAAGCGTGCCGCTGGGCGTCAAACTCAATCCCGTTTAAATACGGGGCCAAAAACGTCAGGTATTCCGGTCGAGGTGTGCTCAGGTTTAAAAGGATTCGGCTTCTTTCCCATTCGTTGAGGGTTTGTTTGCCCGTGCACCCTGGTGTCGGCAGAGAAAATCGACGACGAATGCGCTCCATTCCGCAATCATCTGCGAAATGCTCCTGCTGAAGCTTGATGGTGATTGTGGCATCGTTCGCCCGATCGATGGCCGCCTGCTGCTCAGCAATTTTTTGTAGATTTTCGGTGGTGCTTAAAAGTATTTTGTGGCTGGTAGTTCGCTCATCGGGATTTCTGTCTGCTGTTGTACTGCAGCTTTCCTGCGTGTCAGAGGTTGTTGTTAATCGCCAGGTTTCGTTTGGGTTGATAGCCCCAGCGTGCTGAATTCTGCCGTTGATTCTGTCCCGGGTTTCTTTGTAAGTAGGGGTCTGCGTGCAGTGGGCCACTTCGTGCCAGAATTCGAAGGCATCGGCATATCGTTTGTGCCACTGCTGCATGCTCGGTGTTATCCAATGGCCGGCGGTTTTCTGTATCTCAACCGTCTGCTTTTTGAACCAGTCTGAAAAAGGTTCCGAGGTACTGATGATTACGCAGTGATCTTTGAGGGGGGATGCGTAGCTTCTGTGAGTGGTTCGTGCTTTCTGTGTTAACGCCACGCGATGAACGCGATTCGCCATTCTCCAATCAGAGACGCTGGCCTTACCTTCCGTGTCATCGGGCCCAAACCTGTATCCAATGGCCAAATCTTTTAGGTTCTGCCCAAGGCTTCGTGCCGATTCCTGAGACTCAATGTAGACGTTCGGATCAGGGTCGTGAAGGTTGAACACCTTAAAGTCATCTGGCCGGTCGACAACAAGCGTCGGGATTCCTATTGCTGAGCTTGCCACGATGGAAAGGCAGGCTTCTGTCAGGCTTTGGCGTTCCAGTGCTTGCCTGAACCCTCCTGTGTGCAAAACGGCTAGACCATGCTGACTTTCGGCCTTGTCTATATAGCCGACGGTTTTCTTGCTTCTGGCGTCGCCTTCACAGGCCGTTGCCCACTGTTCTGCTGGCGATTGCGAGATTCGGCCATTATCGGCAAGGGCACTACTTGCTACGATGACAGTTATGGCGGCGATGAATGCGTGTGCTCTCTTCGGTGTGATCATCGGGAGATCGGTCCTTTTGTGACTGGCGCATCGCCGGGCGCCCTATCGCCTTTCTTTTGTGTTGCCATCGCGCGAACCAGGCGCTCCCGAACCACTGCGTATTCTTTCTGCGAAAGCGATGCCTTGAGCGCCGGCGAGGCATTCAACAATCTATCCAGATCGCTTTCTGCCGACTCTCGACGCTCCTGATACTCCTTCCGAATCTCCGAGGGTGTGGATTCTGTGGTTTGCCCGAATTTTTGCTCCGGCTTCGCAAATTCCAGCATCGCTTCGGCGGCTGAGCAGCTTAGGGTGTCGTATCTTGTGGATGAAGCTATGCCGGAGATCGTTTCGGACATTGCAGTTGTCCAAGAATCAGGCAGGAGCGGCGATGCCTTTTTCCATGATTGCGCAAGCGATTTTGTTAGCTCCGGATTCCGCGTTCCATACCTGCTTGCGTGTTCGCAGAGTGCGATTAGCTCCTTGGTTGGCGGTGGGACCTCATGGTGTTTCAGGCCGCTCAGATCCTCTAGCAGCTCTTGCACACTTGCGTATTGTTTGGCAGTGTCGGGAAGCTTTTCTTTAAGCGTCGCCTGAATCTCGGCCACCCCGTGAGCTGCTTGCTGGTCCCCACCTTCGATCGCTTCAATGCCTGCAGCGACCCCCCCAAAAATCCGGCGGTTCTTTTCAAGTAACATTTTTTGATAAGCAGACTTCGGCTCAGTTCTAAGAAACTGCGCCTCCAGCGCCTTGCGTGTCTCCCTTAGACTCTGAACATCCTCTAACTGACGGCTGTGCTTAGGGTCCTCCAGGGCTTTCTGGTACCAAAGCGCTTTGCCAGCATCACTGACAACCTTCAACGTGATCCATTCCGCCAGGTCTTTGTAGACAGGGTTCCATAAATCTCTGGCGATCCGACTGAAGCCTTCCAGTGTTTCGTAGATTCCGGGCTCCGCAGGGTCCCACGCTGTTTCATTTGCCTCTGCGAGCCTTATACGCATCGGTTCACGGAATTCCTGTGCCGCCTTCACCAGGTCCTGCTTTCCGGCATCCTGAGCACAGAGCACGACCGCCTCGACCGCAATGCGGGCATTCTCCAGAATCGTCCGGATGGTATCGGTCATTTCTTGGGCGGATGACGATTGTGCGGGCATGCCTTGCTCCTGACCTTCTTACAGTTTCGTATCGCATATATTACACAGGCATTCAGTGAGTGGCCGCCCGTGGAACGAAACTTGCCGTGAGCGTCCTTATAACCCTTTGTTTCTGTTTTTTACGCTTTTTAATGTTTTTAATTTCATTTCCTTTTTGTTCAATACCTTATCTGTTTTTTATCATGCCCTATATCCTTAGATTGCGCTCTTCCCCTGCCTTTCTCCTTAGGTTTATAGAGTGTCTTAATTGTAATCTCACCATTTTTCTATAATCTTGCGTTTCGTATAGTAATCACTTAACGATATATTTGGATGGTGCTGGTGATGACCTCAATGCCCTCAGTTCAGCCTTCATTGTTCGTTTCAAGCCCTGCAGGCCAGTTTTTGTCTGGTACACCTGCTCAATCGGGGCGTAGCAAGCGTGCAATTGCCAACAGTTTTTGGGTCGATCTGGCTCAAAGCCATCCTTTATCGCAGCTTCCAGAGCGAGTGGGCGCACTAGTTGGTATTCCTGCATCTCAGGTTGCTTTTTGGTCCGCATATTACGGTTGGGGTGAGGGTGTTCGAAATGAAGTCGGACAGAGTGCTTTTGGTAGCCGGTCGGCCGAGGGGGCATTTGATGATGTTGACTGTGATGAGCTGGCGTACGATCCCCTAGAGGATTTCTATGAACGCTTCCGGACGCGCTCTGGCTCTCGCCGTCATATCACAGCGTTTTATGCAGAAGCTGGTTTTGCCTCACCTTGCGAGGCTGATTTATCCCTGTATCGCCACCTCATTGATCACTATCCAGTCTCGGCTGCTGATGCGGCCCATGCAATAGGTCAAGACCCTTCCGTTTTCATTAAATATGCTGCTGCTCATGGCGTTGTAGCCAATCAAAAGTTTGAGCGTATTGCTATCCCGCTTGGCGCATTAGTTCATCGTGACTCTCGCCTGGCTGCCATCGTTGCAAAGTTCGCGACTCATGTGTACGAAACGCGTGCGACACCTGTACGCACCTTGGCAATTCGGCTGGGTATGCGTTGGGCAGATCTCTGGGCTATTGGTGCCCGCTTCAGTGAGTGGTCCCTCCCCTCCCCTACTGTCCTCGACTCAATTTCAGAACTTTTCCAGGACTATCCTATCTAGGCGTTGGTTGTGAGTGCATTGTGGTACCTCCCACGTGTTCGGCTCGCCATTTGGCGGGCCTTTTTTTTATCGTCATAATAGGTTCTGCATTTTCGGATGGGTGGTATTGTGAAGACAATTGTTGCGTTATCTGGATATCTGCTAATCACCGCAATCATGTTCGTGGGCATAGACCACTTCATGTCGAATGAGCAAGGGCTCATTGCGCTGCCTATTGCAGTGATTTGGCTTCTTTGGACGACCTCTATTGGATCCTTCACAAAGCATAGGAGTGAGGCCAGCAGCGCTCTCGATTCCGGCTATTCGACGGATGCGGCTACCTATTGGCACTACAGTAAAGACTTCGATTGAGGCGGCCCGTCAAAATGTTCTAACCCCTCCCTGCACTCGCTTTCACTTTTCTCTGTTGGCTGGATATATCTGATGGAATTCCGTCGCCGCCATAACGCTTACTTTGCGTCTCTAGGCGCTACTGGCACCCGAGATCCCGTGGGCGTGGTTATTAACGGAGATGTCGTGATTGATCGTTGGCTCGGTGTGTGCGACCGATCTGTGATTCGGGAAATGCCAGCTATGGAGCCGGTGCTTCTTGATATCCAGGCCTGGCGGGTCACGTTACTGGACACCTACAATTGGCTCCCAGCCGGCTGCTACATGGTGGGTGCTCGTGTCCCGGGCGGAGTGGTAGGCGTGATGCAGGGCGCAAAGCCGCTCTTGAAAACAAAGCCTGCCGAAGTCGACCGGCTCGGCCGGCAAAGCGTCCATGAACCCGAAGCCGAAGCGGATCCCTGGTTCTTCAAGACGCTCTGAAGGGTTGGGGGCTGATAAGGCGCCTGGGTGTGGCTGGCGCCCGATCAATCATTAATATGTTGATTCTCTGCATTCAACGGTGTCGTACGTCGTTTTCCGGCACCGTGTTGTGGTGGTATTTTGATTTTTAATGCTCTCTTCTAGCGAATCGAATACATCCTTAACTCGGTCGGCGTTTCTTGACGATGCCGCTTCGCGTTTTGCCGATCGGGCGATGTAGTCGTCCGTGTAACAGTTGATCCCGAGCGCATTAAGCCCTTCCTCCATAATGCTTCTGGGGATGTCCATGGCAAAACCTACCTTGGCGGCTGGCTCCCCTCTGCTTACCGCTTGGTTGTGTGCTTCACAAAACTCATCAACCCCTTGATCAGCTACCAGGATTTCAAAGCATTCCCGGCCCGTCAGGTCTCGAGATTTCAGCTCACTCGGAATCGCAGATTGCTCCAATGCACGATTCGTCAGGTCGAAACTCAGGTAGGCTCTGCACAGCTCAAAGTCCGTGAGCTTTTTGATGTCTTGGGCGTCTCGCCTAACCGCACTTTTCGGTACCACGGTGCATGCCGAAAGTAGCAGGACGGCGATCATCAGTGTTGCTACGGTTTTCATACGGTAAACTCCGGGAGTGATTTGCGTTTGGTGTCTTTCTTTTTTATAAAAAAGTTCCTCCATTAGTGGAGGGCTGGCTGAGAGAGGAGGCGAACGAGAAGGGCTTTTTTATAAAAAACCCCTCCCCTTCTTCGTGTCGCCATTATTCCTCGCTGAATTGAACTCCTTTTTGTTCGAGGTGTTTTCGGATCATTGAGGTAATCTCTTCGACGTCGCCGAGCTCAGTTGCAATCTGGTGGAGATCTATAGTGATACCGTTGCGCTTCCGTTTGATGCTGTAAACCTTGCTTCCTTTATTACTTGTTACCACTTCTGCTTGGGGCGCCTTTTCCGTTTGCCCTGTGAGGCTGGCCAGGTATTCCGCTTTGATTGTCGCGACAATCGTTTCCGCCTTCTCCGGCTTTTTGTCGAACTTGTCCGACCCTTCTATAAGCCGATCAATCCGCGCCTGAGTGTGCTTGGGGTTGTCGTCAAGATCGATGAATTGAATGAGCGCAATAAGGGCATTGTACCCAAATGTGTTCAGTCGCAACGAGTTAGCGACTTCTTGGGGCATTCGCTTGACCAGCCGCAATCCCGTTGAGAGTTTTGATTCTGTTACGCCGGCCGCTTTCGCTTTTTCACGCTGGGTCTTTCCGAATCGATCGTCCATTTTTGCCCAAGCTCTCGCTTCGCTCCAAAAGGGCGGATTAGTCCGCTCCGTATTTTCGGATTTTTGCAGGCGCAACGCCTCGGCGTCTGTCAGCTCCCGAATCTCGGCCGGAATTTTGATGCCAAGTTTTCTGGCTGCGTAGGTGCGCTTGAACCCTACGATTTCCTCAAACTGCACTGCGTCGCCTTCCTTCGCTTTCGCAGCCGGTCGGACAATGATCGAGCTGGCAAAGCCGGCCTCTTCTACATCCTCGAGGAACTCCCGTAGGGACTCCGGATCAGCTTCCAGGTCTTCAATGGTTCGGTTCTTGAACTCCCATGTCCTAATGGATGCCGGGTCGAGATAGGCGTAACCCAAAACCTTTCCTAGCGTGTTCTCGTTTTGCTCTATGCTATTGGGGCCGCTTGTTGGAGCCTGCTGCTCTAGCGCGTTCTTGTTCTGTCGTTCTGCACTATTGGTGCTTTCGGGCGCCGGCGACTTTGACGGCCTATTTCGAGGGGGTCCAAAACCCGCTTTCTCCCCCTCTTTTGATTCAATGTCGTTCGACTTAACTGGTGTAGGTCTACTTTCTTTTTTCATCCCCTCAGACATCACCGATTTGATTTTAGCCATTTTCCTGTCCCTCCATTTCCCACAGTCCTGTAATGTCTTTGAATACTTCACCAAACACCTTGTCCATTGAGTCCAGGGCCCGCTTATTGGCTTGTTGGCTCTTTACGGGCACTTCCAGGTCATACAGGGTGCTCATCATGTTTGGTGCGCCTTTAATTTCACTACTTTCGACAACATTGTTACGCAAAACATAGTTGCCATAAATTTTCCGGATGATTGCCTCTTCCATTTCTGAGGATTTTGATCTATCCATTTGGTTGATCAGTATCCTGTAGTACCTGAGAGCAATTGGGTTTGATTCAAATAGAGCGGCCAGGCTGCTGTTAAATACAGCGAAGCTGGTTCTGTCTAGCGGGTTTGCGCGCACCGTATTAATCATCGCGTCAGCCGCTGTCAGAGCGTTTACGGTAATTGTGCCGAGGGCGGGCGGGCAATCGAGCAGGATTACATCAAAATTTTCTTTAACCGACTCCAGTCCTTCGCTCAGGCGATTGTAGACAGAGATCGGGTCTCCATTTTCGTCTTTTGGCCAATGGTCTCGAGACATTTCAATCTGATTCGCCAGCTCAAGCTCCAGGTTCTGCATGACGCTATTGCAGGGGGCTAGAAACACATTTTCAAAGTAGGTGTACCGGATGATTGATCCCAGGCTAAGGGGGTCGTCCCGCAGGACTTGATAAATCGTCTCTTCGTGCGGGATATCTACATCCGGATTTACTCCGGCGGCAAGTCCGCTTGCGCTTGCCTGTAAGTCCAGATCTACGATTAAGACTTTCAGTCCCTGGATGGCCAGGTAGTGGGCTAGGTGGGCGCATACGGTACTGTTGCCAACCCCGCCTTTCAGCTTTGCCAGTGCCAGGACCAGCGGTTTAACGCCATTTGGCCGCGCTACTCGGGTTCCGATCTGGTCTCTGAGTTCGTTGATCCGCTTCAACGTGTATCGGGGCAGGCCGGACTCGCTAACTGTGTCATTGAGCCCTTTTCCTTTCAGGTAGGATTCGCTTCTTCCAATCAACTGAGTTGCCTGCGATTGGTTGAAGGTTCTCGGCTTGCGCTTCTGATCTTCGTTTTCACGGGATGCTTTCCGTTTCGCCTCAATCACTTCGTAGCCGGCGTCTGACCAAAGGTCAAAGGCTTCAGATGGATCCGTGAGGCCGTAGCTCCGTAGTTCATGCAAATCGTCTGGCATGGTTTGCTCCTTTTTCGTGTCTTTATGATGCTCTTGGCCTGCGCGCTTAGGATGGCGCGGCACCTTTTCTGCTGCAGTATCCCATTTTTAGGGTATGCGCCCCTTTTTCGGGATGATCAGCATATATCCGTATCCTATATGATTTCTTAGGGCCTTCAAGGGTTTTTCTCTCTTTTTTGCTTTTTGGTGTGTCGAAGTTTTTTATAAAAAAGGTAGGCCGATACATAGTCGAGTGGGTGGGGATTCCTCTTGCTTGCACCAAAGGTTACAGGACCCCTCCAGTGAGCGTTTTTTCTGCAACACGCAGCTATAAACATGCGGGCGTTTGGTGTGTCGGGCTTTTGTGAGCCAAGCATAATGATGGGCAACGAATCACATCTCATGTTGGAGTTTATATATGAATAGTATTCCTGGAAAATTGTTGGTAAGCGACGGCGAAGGCCTCTTAATTGCCTGGGATGACGTACGCTGTGGGGTCGCCTACCGGCACTTCGGCGTCATCGCGCTCAGCCCGGCCCCGCCAGGAGTAATGCCTCTTCATACGCTCGCTATCAGCGAAGACGAGACTGATGCCTCGGTGGAAGAGCTCGTTCGTGCGCTGTCAAAGACTGCCGGAGTAAGCGTGAGTCAAGCAGATATCGAAGACGTCTGCGCTCAGGTTGATGACTCGATTCTGGGTGTTTGGCTGGCACGCACCGGGGAGGTCTTTCATTGATAGGTATTTGGATGGGGCGGTATGAAACGCCCCTACTGAAGGCTCACGTTGCCCCGTGCCACGCCTGACTGTTTCAGGCTTCAATTGACGGCTTGAAGATTGGCTTTTTTATAAAAAAGCGGCTTGCTACTGCGATCGGCCACATCTCCTTTGAGTATTTTCGACTACCGGAACCCGTCTCGCCGGGTCTAGCTTTCGCTTTAGCGCCTGGAAGGATTAGCGGCGGAATCGTTTGGAGGGGAGGGTAGTTAGCTCCACCTAGCCCGCCTCGTTCACTGCCCGGGCTTGGTAGTCATCATTCATTAGTGTCTGTACCTGCTGTTTTTTTATAAAAAAGTAGATGCGCTTTTTAGGACAAACTTAATGGTCCCATTTTTGTTTGGCGACCATGCTTTTTTATAAAAAACCTCACCTTTTTATCAGCGCTTGTTATTGCTGATAGACATCAATGCTTCTTCAAGCTCAGTTAGCCCGCTTCTCGCATACATTGCGCTAGTGCCTATGGATCGGTGTCCAGCCATTTTTTGGACCAGCCTTAGGTCCCCTCCTGTTTCATCGGCTAGCCTTTTCAGGGCTGTGTGCCTCAGGTCATGTGTTGTGGCAGTTAGAGCTTTTGTTGCTTCAACTTCCTTTCCTGCCTCGCTCAGAATCCCCGCCGCTCTCTCAAAGAGTGTTTGGTATCGCTTGTAGATTCCGTTAGCTGTCATGCTTTTGATTTTATCCACGTTGCTTGGCAGAACCGGCTTCCGGCGTTGCCCTATTCGTGGTGCCAATGGAATGCCCCCGTCAGGTCCTGCTCGATGGGGAGCTCTAGGTAGCCCCAGCGCTTCCCGAAAATCTCCAAGTGCTTTCATGACAGGGGAGGGCAGGGGGATTGTTCGTTTTCGCCTACCTTTTCCTCTGAGCGTGATAACCCAGAGCGAGCGGTCTTCTACAATTTTCATCTCTACGCTGCCCATAACCCCATCAACCACTTCCGCTACTCGAGGGCCCGCTGTGAGGAAAAGCTCTGTGAGCCATGTCATTCGCAACTTGTCCAGCGGATTCGTAATTTCCGCAACCGCCTTCCAGAGCGCTTCCACTTGCTTTTCCGTTAGCGCATTTGGCTCCTTGCCGTCCAGCGCCTCTCGCTCGGGCGGCTGTATTTCACCGATCACTTCGGTACGCAGGAGCCAGTTCATGCGCTGAAGTTTATGAATCGCCCCTCTGCAGATAGCCAGACTTTCATGCCTGCCTTGAGGGGTGAGTCCGCCAGAAGGGTTATCCTTTGTGGCTCGGAATGGCCGCCACGCCGGATCATCGCGGGAACAGCGTTTATCCATTACCCATCGCCCTTTAGGCTCAGGATTTTCGAGGAATTTTTCGTAGCGAAGAAAATCCTCTTGCCCCAGGTCCGACAAGCACCGTCCCTGGTTGGCAGCCCAAAGCAGGAGCCGCTCTATCTCTCTCCGATATCGCTTGGCCGTATGCTGCGAGCGCCGCCCTTTCTGTGCCAGCCATACCGCGATCGCCTCCAGGTCCGATGTTGCCGATGTTCCTGGCTGGGCGGATGTATCGCGATATCTGCCTTGGTAGTGGGGCAGGGGAGCGAATGCACCCGGGGTGCCCCAGGGTAGGTCGTACACTTCACCCTGGAATGGTTTCGCATAGGGAATTCTGTTGTCTTGGGTGGCCGCCACTGTTCCTGATGCGCCGCCCGCCAATTCTTTATCTAATGTTCCACGCATTTACTTGCGATCTCCTATCACCTTGTTTCTATTTGGTTTTTAGGTTTTTTTGCGCCTATTTCGTGCAACGTTCCACGAGTCCTGTGCCTGAAATCACTATACAGGGTTCCTGAGTATCGATAAATAACATTATCTTGACTCATTGGGTAGTATAGTATTGAATGATATGTAATACGAAACCGTATTATGTGCTAGAATAGTTAAATGCTGATGTAACTGAAGGACAGGAGGTGTCCATGTTTGCTTCATATCAGCCGGCAGCCCCTGGCGTGAGCGCGCTCAAGCGCTTTTTCGAGCTTGCCGGCCCGAGTTTCTTGGATATTCCGAGAGAGTATTGGCCTCGCATGCTTGGAATGTCGGCTGCCGCCTACCACCAGCTGTTTGAGGACTTGGTGACATTTGGTCGGATTGAGTTACCTGAGGGGGTCACAGGCTCTGTCAGGTCTCTTGAGGCGGTTTATAGAGCGTTTTCGCGTGAAATCCCGGACTACCCTGGGGTTCTTTGCATGGATGTCCTGGCTGGCTTTCCTGCTGGTGAAACCATTCCTTCTGAAGCGGCCAGGCGATGCCCGGTCTTTTCATTTAACGGGGGGCGGCCGCTGTCGGTCATGGGATTTCTTTCGACGTCACTACCGATCGTAACTGGTGAGCCGTACACCGCGGAGCGGCTTCGTAGTCTTGCGGGTACCCTTTGGTTTCTGGAGTGGCACGTGGCGAAAAGGGCTGAATATCTCGCTGGACGCTCCTGTGCGTCCCATGAGGGCTGATGTATGACGCGACCACCTTTGATTACCTTTGAAGCGGTTCGTCGAAGTTGCCTCAAGATGATGGGCGATGGCGAGTGGCCAACGAATCAGGCTTTATACGAGGCGCTTGGGCGAAAAGGGTCGATGGGTACGATCCAGAAGCACAAGACTGCTTTCTTTGAATCATTGAAGGATAAGGGTTTCGAGGCTCTGCCGGCTTCTCTTCCTAAGGACCTGGTACCTCTCATTGAGGAATGGTGGTCTCTGTCTGTTAGGCACGCTGGTGAAGCCCATGCAGACGAGCGCAAGAAGCTTCTGGAGCAGCTGGATCAGCAGGAGTCCATTATCAATGACCTTAATGAGGCTATTGTCACTCTTAACCACAAAATAGGTCATAGAGATGGTGTTATCCGGGATCTTGAGCGTGACCGCGATGCGTTAATCTCCGAGGTTGAATCGGGTAAGGCGTTGGTTTCTGAGTTGCAGAAGCGAATTGCTGGCCTGGAAGAGCGCGTCGAAGGATTGCGCGTTGATCACGCCGCCCGGGTGGATGAGTTGACCAGGCTGTATGAAGCCGATATTCAAGGCTACCAGGATCGGATCTCAACATTGAAGCAAGAGCTTACGGCATCCTTGGATCGCGAAAAGATGGAGGTCGCTCGCTCCGAGCGTAACGCTGACCATTTTCTTCTTCAGATTAATACAGAGCGTGAGCGTTGCCAGTCAATGGAGGCTTCGTTTAAAGCGGTTGTCGAGCGCCTGGAATCTGAATTGACCATCTATCGGGCCAGAGAGGAACGGTTGGTGCGAGGGCAGCAGGAGGCCGAAAATCGCGCTGAACGCTATGAGAAAGAGCTCGAGGATCTTCAGCAGCGTTTCGATGATCAAATGTCCGTGGCGTCCAATGAGTCTAAGGGTGACGATGATGACTGAATTACGCGAGCCAGTGCATCGTGGTACCGCTGCAGCTCTCTGTAAAACTCCTGTCGTTCTAAAGGCCGTTGAAGGTGGGTTTGTCCCTGCGGATAAGGCGTCTCGCAAGGTGTTGTCTTCGGCCCACGTAAAGGTAGGTGACAATGTGTTGGCCATGCTCGATGCGCCTCGCAACCCAGGGTTTCACCGCCTGGCTTACAAGTTTGCCCGGGTATGTCGACATAATATCGATGATTTCGCCGGTCTCTCCGAGCACGACGTTCTCAAGCAGCTGCAACTCAGAACCGGAATGGGTTGTGAGCAGGTAGAGATCCCGGTTGGTGATGTCTGGGGTGCGATCAGTGAGACCCTTATTAGTCTTGTCGGGCCTCAGGCTCTTGCGATTACGGCGGCTGTAGAGCCTTATATGGAGGGTGAGACTGTCCAGGTCAATCGTCCGCGAAGTTTAAGCTTTGGCGATATGTCGCAGTCAGAGTTCCGGTTGATGTTTTCGGCGTTTTGTCGGTATGTATCTGAAACCTATTGGCCAACTTTAACCGATGTGGAAGTGGCTCAGTTGGCTGCTCTCATGCCCGATGAGGCGCCTTAAAACTGAAATTTTGCGGCGGCCTCGGGGAAGTAGTTCTCTACCATGAACTCATAGCACCCCTGGTTCCATTCTCCGTTTGCCATGGTCTCCTGGAACCTCTTGGGATCCCGTAAGGCGTTGTTGATTTCTGTGACAACGAAGCCTTGCAGCTTGGGGTCCTCGATTCGATCAACGTAGCTTTGAGCGATTATCGAAATACTTTGCGGGTCGACTTGTGCGGGACGTCTTTGTTGCGGCACTTCGATCGGACTAAGCATCCCCGCCAAATTGTTCAGCAGTGCCTTATAGCTGTCGCACTTTGCTTCCCTGAACATCCGATACATCGTTTTTTCCATCATCTTCTTGTTCAGTTCAGCCTCCTCCTGGAGTGAATACCGACCCCTCTCCTTGGCGTAGGGTATTTCGATGTGTAGCTTCTGGCCGTCGGGTGTTGTCATCTCCAGTACGCGTGTTTCGCCGCTCTGCGCAAAAGCGGGGCTACCTACAGCGATTGCCAGGCCGACAATCGCTGCTTTCAGCTTCTCATTCATCAGTGCTAGGCCCACGCTGTTGCTGGCGCTGGATTGGTTTGCGATGAGTGTGTGTTCAGGTCCTGTGGCTTGATAAGGTCTAGCATTCCAATAAACACAGTCATGATGCTTTTGTGGCCAAAATTCTTCATGCGCAAGATTTGAAACGGTTGAAGGCCTGACAGATCTCCGATTCGATTAATCTGATTCTCTTGAAAGGCATTTCGGACGCGTACAGAGCCAAAATCAGGAACACTGTCAGGAAACGATGCCTCTAGTGCTTCCGCCATTTTTGTGATGCCTTCACACAGTTTGGCGCTGAAAATGGCGGGCGACATCTGATGTGTGAATTTGGTGTCCAGCATTGGTGCCCACTGAAAGTACAGGGCTTCATACTTGTCCCCTTCCATAAAAAATCGTCCGTCTAGAATGTCGATCATGTTATTTGGCGCCGGAGCTCTCAATTTCACTCTCTCTTTCAGGATGTGCTTTGTTGCGATGCAGGCAATGATGCGCTTTCCGATATACGGTTTCAGTGCGTCATGGTCCGTTGCCGTCAGCGTGATGTAGTTAATCGTCAGCAGAGGCGCGGACCGATTCTTTTTCATGTTCGTGATGGCGGTGGTCAGGTTCTTTTGTGTGTCATCGTCGACCGCGATGCTTTCTCTTAGCTCAAGGTCCCCCGCTGATGTAACCTGGTACACATGAATTGCCAGGGCATCTGGTTCTTTTTTCTGCTTCTTTCGTTTTTTTACTTCCATGCTGCCCTCGAGCTTCCTTTTTGAGAGCAATGCCTGAGAATTGCATCGAAGCTTGCCTTGTCTTTGGTGCTGGGGTCGATTGAAGCGCCGTATCGGTATAACCCCGGGCGAACTTTTTGCGTTCTTTCGATCGTGACCTGCAGGTATCCGCTAATCACCCCATACCCCGCCAGCACGACGAACGCTTTTTGTTTCCGGTGTAGAGCCAAATTGCTTAGAAAGCTCAGCCCCCCTTCGGAGATGTCGATGGGGACTAGTGGATCACCAAACAGGCCTCTTCCATCTTCATCGATGGTGATTGCTGCATAAATGGTCTCCGCGGAGAATCTCTGGTGTTTTCGGCACTCGTCGTAGTCGTCCGCCAGCAATACATTCGTCTTTTTTCGAGATACTTCGGTCATCACGATAGGGGTCTCCAATCGATAATTCGGCCATGATACCAAGCGCGAACTCACGTGCTTGCCGATGGAGCGATGTTATCCGTCCAGTTTTTTGGACTTTTGCGCCACCCATGTTGCTAGGCATTATGCCGTGTGTTATCTTGAGGTATACACTTGAGAGCGTATTTTTGGAGGAAGTAATGCCATCTACAGCGGAATCCCGTAAAGCAATTTTTAAGGCCAGCTATAGTGAGCTAGACCCTTACGAGGTGGCTTATTTGTATAACCTGGGGGTCAAACCCACTATTCGGCAGGTGTCTGACATCGCCCGGAAAACCCGGTCTTCTGAGCTTTCTTCTGCGATCGGGGCCACTAAAGTCGACGCACTGACAATTCAGTTGCTTGAATGGCTCAAACGGGAAAACGTCAATCTTCAGGATTTTCGGTTCGATGATGAAGGGCGGATTATTGAATTCCCGACATTGAACGCCTGATAAAGCGCCACCCGACTAATTTTATTTGCCTCCCAATATTTCGTATAGATACTATTTTACGAAATGCATCGTGAAGAGGGTGGCATCGTGCTTCGATTCAAGAGTGAGAAGGAGCTTTCTCAACAATCAGAGTCCGGTCAAATGAGCCAGGCCGTGATCCGGCAACTGCGAGCTGCACTTCAGGCTGACGTGGATCAAAGCGTTCCAGGTCAGAAGGCGCCCAAGCCGAAGTCTCAGGGGCGCGCGAACGTGCCTGGAGAGTCCAAGGGCGAGGCTTCCGTTCGATTGGCGCTTACAGCAGCGTTTGGTAGCTGGGAACGTGGCGGGGAGGTTTTAGCCGAATGTCGACCGTTTCAAACACGACAATTCAGGGCGGACTTCACTCTACCGCGATGGCGCATATCCGCCGAAATCGACGGCTGGAGGCACCACGGTCGTTCGCTTAGTGATCACCATAGCGATCGTGAGCGTGCCATTTTCTTCGCAAGTCATGATTGGTTGGTGTTTCCGGTTTCCCACGCCCAGGCGCTCAAAGAGACGCCATTACTTGTGGATGCTATTTCGCGGGCGATGTCATTGCGGACTCCCACCCCCAGAGAGCTCATTCAGATCACGGATATTCCACACAAGCATGGCGTGTGGCATCAAATGACCGTGTTGGATGATACGGGCATCACTTGAATAATTGCGTTCCGAGCACTTTCGCGATTTCTCTCGCCTTTTTGTTCCCGATCCCTTTAACCTTTGCCAGATCCGCCTCAGAAGCGCTCAGAAGCTCCTGAATGGACGCGAAGTGCCGCAGTAAGGCTTCGGCCATTGTTTCACTCACTCCTGGCAGTGACTGTAATAGATAACTCTGCTGATCAATCAGCGCGGTGGGCTTTACATAATGCTTTCGAACGCTGCTCTCTTGGTTGGTTACCTGCTGAATCAACTTCAGGACCACGTGGGCGGAGTGCTGAATGCTTAGGGTTTGGAGAACCGATAATCTCTGGGCGCCGATAAGGAATGCCTCTAAACCATCAATCTGTGCGAGCTTAACGCTTGTATCGCCAATATTGCCTTCAAGCAAGACCACCGGGATCACTGGGTGGTCCGAGGTTTGGGCTCTGAACATTAACTTTTCTACGTCCAGAAACAGATCCTTGCTTTCGAGTTTTTCCTCGAGCGAATTGGCGCCGGCCGTTTGTTTTCCGGAAACTCGAAGGCGGTTGATAAGAAGCTCTATGCCAGTGGAGGTCATCAATCGAATATCGGCCATCGCCCCTTCCGCACGAGTGATGGTTACCTTGGGGTTCTCACTTAGAAGTGATTCCATCAAGTGTGTTTCTCTGGTGCTCAGCTCTACCCGGGCCACCTCCGCAAGTTCCACTTTCGCCGCATCGAGGTTCCTTGCCTGAATTGATGGTGGAGTGCTGGCCACCTGGGCGGGGGGCGTGTTCTGTACTTTCTCTTTTTCGGCGCTCGCGCAAAGTTTGCTTTCCGTATCCTTCCCTTTACTCTTTTGCTCCAGGTCACTCCAGGTATCATCCGATGATGCTTCAATGGCACTGCCAATCTGGGTCTTCAATTCCAGGATCTGCCGCTTGGGTACCGGCGTTTCCGTTTTAATGTTTACTTTGAGTTGCGCTGCACTGCTCGGCGTGTCCCTCATGATGTAATAGGCTTTAACCGAACTGGCGGGGTAGGAGAGGTCGCAGATGTCGAGGGCCTGTTGGACTACCTCAGTGCTGACGTACAGTCGTACTTGTTCCGTTTGAGGGTGTTTCCAGTATCGAAGCATTTGGTTTTCGGCCCTTTCGTCTGCTCATTTTTTGTTCGCCTTATTGTGCCATGCTTGCGAGCGTAAAATCGGGGGCGGACGAGTATTAAGAAACGAGTACCTCAGGAAAACGGCAAAACCTTGCGGACCTCATTTAGCTGCTTTTCGATAGCCTGATTGGGAGTGGCCATTGCGAGCGTAAGGAGTTCTATCAAGTCGTCTGGCGTTTGGAAGCGTACTCGCCGGCCGGTTTGTTTGATGAGCATCAAAGAAAGCCGGTGGAGATGAAAGAGTTGATTCTGTTTGAGGTGTAGCTTGCCATTCCGCTCGATCTGCCAGTGTCCTGTATCAACTTTGATTTCATTGACCATGTTCATCACCTTCTGTCCTGGGCGCCCTGGCCGTCCCGAGATTGGCCAGGGTCTTTTGATTTACGTTCGCTCTATATTGCCACGTAGAAGGGTGTTGAAACTGGGGGCGGAGTGGAGGTCTTATTACATCTCCCAAAGCGCGATGTATGCAGTTCCGAGCGCTTGAGCTGCCGCCACCACTTCCTGTTCGCAGGTTAACAAGGCGGGAGGCTCTTTTTTGTCTTCGATAAATTGCTGAATGAATTCTCGGATGTTTTTCAGCGATCCGTTCTCCCTCATCACCTGCTTAATTTGCTCTGCCTTTTCTGTCATAAAAAGGTTGATGGAGTCCGCTTGTATGTTGGCAACACATGGCTTTAGGTTTGGTGCGTATACTTTTCCTTTGCCGCTGCCGTCAGTCGCGATCTTTATGTAGGTGTTGTACTTCTCAAGTCCTTCTATTTGAAAAAACCCGTAAAAGCTGTCGTCGCGCTTTACTTCTATTTCGGCGATTTTTATCGTTCCCGATCCTGCTTTTTTCTGCTTCGTTTTCACTTTAATTGGGGTTGCATCACACTCGTACCTGAGCAATTCGTCTTTTCTCGATGCATCTTTCAGAGTCGGTTTACAGATGTCGGCGCTTGTTCGGGTGAACTTGAGAGACGGCATTTCGCCGTAGATTCCAGTCAGCTTTCCGTAACTCCTAAGCTGTAGCGCAACATTTCGCTTTTCACCCACGTTGAGGTCGTATGCGTACTGCGCCTGGTGCTTTGGAATACGCACGGTGAAGTCAGATACGAAGGAGTTCGAGCTCACGCATTTGAATACAGCGTGGTACCCCTTATCCAGGGGGAGTTCGCTGACGTCCACCACGATGCCTGTGAGGGGGATGATTCTATTATCGTACTTTTTCCATTCCCTCTCTTTCTGCAGGTTCGTTAACCCGTCGGCCGCGAACATGTTGTTGAGTTTTTTGCAGCTTGTGACTGGTGCCCAGGAGTGGTCGGTTCGAATCACTTTGTTCAAGGCTTCTTCTGCCCACTCATAGCTGGCAAAAGAAGTGGCTGCAATATTGTTCTGGCTCTCTCCCTGAGTGGCTGGGGCAACGCTTAACGCAGCGCAAAATAGAAGCCACGATTTCAGGATTTTCTTACCGGCCATACCTCTGTTCCTTTTATTAGGCTCTTGGCGATTATGCAATCGATGTAACCAATACCCAGGCAATCACCACGCTTTCGGGCTTTGCGCTACGCAGATGCATCCTGGATTTCTTCCCGGATATCGCGGATGTCCTCACACGCTTCGTCAAGATCCATTTCTCCGGATAAGGGCAGGTTTTCGCTTTCCAGTAAGCTGCCAACTGCTTTTAACGCTGCGTCGAGCATAGCCGGTGAGGCAATGTTGAGCATCGCCATCGTAATCTGTCGATAAACCTCCGCCTCGCCCACGCTGTCTTTGGTTCCGGTTTGGGCAATGCGATTGATAAGGTCTCGGGCTTTGCTTTTTGGCTGGTCAGTGTGGGTGGGTGCGCTCACAGTGTTTCTCCTTCTTGAGCAGTCGTCTCGCTTGATTTTATCCACTTCCACGTTACCGGCACCGTGCCTTTGTGTCAACGTCGGATAGACACTTAAAACCCCGCCGAAGCGCGGGGTTCTGAGATTCTGCTTATTGCTTCCAGCTGTCCACTTCTTCCCTTCCGTATTCCTTGCGCCACTCTTTAAGCGTCTTCTGGTTCCCGCCTCGAGTCTTCACCACCTCACCGGTGTGGGGGTTCTTATAGGTGATCATTGGGCGCTTTGGGCCAATTGGTGATTTGGCGCCCGCGGCCCCTTGTTGTGCAAGGTTGGGGTCGATGACCGTTAGCACTTCCAGGGCTTCTGAGGGTGTCTTGTCAAACTCTTTCAGGAGTTCCTGGATTCGATCTTTGAACTCCATATCCTTTTTGATGGACTGGTCTTCCTCTAACTTTTCAAGCTCGTCCGCCAGCTTTTCCATCAACTGTTTCTTATGATAGTAATCTTTCAGCTTTGCCATTGTTTTACCTCGATTTATGTATTCGGGATAGACTACGTTTGTTTATTTAGTTCCGCAAAATTCTTTTTTATTGCGCTTGGCAGCATTATCCCCTTCCGACATCAGGTTATGGCAATGTGCAAAGGTTCACTCCCGTAGTTCTTGTGCGGCCATCAATTTCTCACACACTGCTTTGGCATCAACCCATCGGTGGGGTTGTGCGATCTCTCGAAGTTCAGGGCTATCCATGGACTCCTTTATGAGTTTCTGGCGATGCCCGAGGTCCTCACATAAGCCTGCTTTTCTGCCAAGCGACCTGATCGACTGGTAAACCTTGTGTAGAGATTCCTCTGTCATGTGCCCTTGGATTCGGGCAAGATGGTCTGATTGTTCTGAAGCGTTTGGGCTATTCAAAAACGTCCCAGTTGCAAAGATCACAGTCAGTATAGCCATGCGTATCCATGTTCTTTTTTGGCTCGCTCTGGTCATATTGCTCTCCGTTCAATTGGCGATTAACTACCGGCCTTAGCCGGTGTCGGGGCGGAGCCCCTCTGGCGGGCCTTGCCCGCGCTTGGGATTCGATTCGGCCTGCGGCCTCACTCATGGCCGGTCGGGCAGGGCCCTCCCTGCCAGGGCTGCTGGCCTGATTGCCAGGCCGAGTTGATGGGGCTCACGCGCTAACCTCTGACATGGCCTCCGACAGTTTCATGATGTGCAGGTTGCCTGTGTGGAATGCGCCGGTATCAATGTGCAGCACATTGTCCTTGCGATTCGGTTGGGGCAGGATCGTGTGTCCGACTACGACGACATCAACGCCTTTCACTGGTCGCCAGTCACGGGTTGCCCGCTCAATGCGGTAGCGGCTCCAAACGTCTCTCTGCTCGTCGAAGTCGCCCCACTGATCGCTTGTCACGTCCGCATGGATGATGCCGATCGTTCCATGTTCAGCCTTTACCTCCATGGCAAGCGGTAAGCGTTCCATGACGTCGTTTACCAGGATGCGCAGGTCGTTCATGTCGTGTTCTGCGCACCAGGCGCCACCATTCATGAGCCAGAAGCCAACGTCACCACCATTCAAGGCGTCGTGCATCAGCAGTTCATGGTTGCCTCGTACAGCGAAGAACCAGGGCTCGTATGGCAGGGATAGGCAGTTGAATGATTCGGGGCCACGGTCCACCAGGTCGCCCACGCTGAACAGTCGATCCTTGCTCTTGTTGAAGCCGATCTCTTTCAGGCGCTTCATCAACAGGCTGTAGCAACCGTGAATGTCGCCAACAACGTAATCTGTGCCGGTCTGGTTCGCTTCAAACGTTTGTAATTCCTTCATGTTGCCCTCTTCATGCCCTTTAATCTGAAGCCGCTTCCTTGCGGCTTGGAACGCCCTCGGAAGGGCGTGCAATCCGTGTTCTTACACTGGACCTGCATTTTCGCCATAGGCGCCGGCTGGCAGCTCCCATTGGTCTGTGATGATGTCCAGATCGTAGTCCCGGCTAAGCGCAATGGCCGCGTTCTCGGCAGTGGCTGAAGGGTAGGGGCGGCCCTGATCGGCCAGCTGCTCGATGTTGGCATCGCGGCGAATCGTGTGGTTGAAGTCGCGCTCGTATTGCGCGATGCGCTGGAAGCGCACTGGGTCGATCTGGCGCATGGTGGCCCACTGGTTGGCGCTGGAGAAAATGCAGAACTGGCAGCTGCAGCGATTGAGTCCGACGAAGTAGGCCGGGTGTGGGCGCACCTTCCATGCCTCCAGCGCGTTCCACACCTGTGATTCGCTCCAGCTCAACACCGGCCGGTAGTGGTCGACGTGGCGCTCATGACGTCCGTTCCTGCGGTCGGTCCGGTGAGGTTCGAACGGCAGATATTTGGCCCTGTTGGCGCTCTCTTCGGCGCGTTCGCCGGTAATAACGAGAGTGCGCTTGCCATAGAACCGGGTTTGGCTGGTGATGGCCTTGGATCCGATATCTACCTTTCCGTAGGCCGAACACCACCTCGTCCGGAGGTCTGCAGCAACCGCTGGGAACTTCTTGCGGGTGGATAGCTTGCCGCGCTCGCCTCCGACGGTGAGGACGCCGCCTTCCGGCGTCTCAATCTTGGCCGGCATTGTTAGGGCGTTGTCCCGGTTCATCTCTGTTTCCAGGCCGCCTTCCTTCCAGGAAAAATACAGCTTCAAGCCAAAGGCTTTCGCGAATGCCTTTGTGTACGCGTCGGTAACTGGCCAATCGAACAGGTCAGAGCCTTCGAATCCATCGACCCGGTGATGGTGAAGCTCGATCTTCTCGCGAGGTACGCCTTCATCGAGAAGGTTTAATACCGCGGCAATTGAATCTTTCCCAGAACTGAAAAAAACGACAAATATATCGTAGCTTTCCAGGTCCGGAAGTCCGTACTGGTCCCTTGGGTCCGGTGTATCAGTGATGTCGAACAGGGCAATTTGTGCGGTGTTCTGTGTCATGAGTTTGCTCCAGGTTTGCCTTTTTTGTGGCTGGCGGGTTGTCCCGCTCTGTTAAATACCATTATAGGCATTATGCCTATTTTGTCAACCAGAATTAGACACTTTTAGGGGTTTTTCTTAGCGGAATTTGGAGGGCGACTCAGGTTGCAGAGTAGGCTCTAAGTAATCTTATTTTTGCGCCTCAGGAGGGCTTCAGGCGGCGGTCAGGTGAAAAGGTCGAGCTGAAATTGCGTCTCGCCAGGTGGCGTGTTCGTGCCTGGTGTGTCGCCCGCTGAGGGCGCTTTTGGAGAGGCTGTGCTCTCCGGGTTTTTCGGTGTGCTTTCCGTTGCGTCCGAAGGCTTGGCGTTTTGGTGCTTGCGAGGGGTGTCGGCCACGGAGGCTTTTGACGGATCGGTGCCCCAGGCAAGCGGGAATGGCGTCGTGTCTGTTGCAATGATTCGGTCTTGATGGTTGCCCAGTGCGTGGCATACCTGTTGCTGGAGCTCTCCTGCCGTATCCAGGTAGTCGATGCCCTCAACAGCCAGTTTGAGTTCAGGGCAGAACGCGAGTGCGCGTTGCTTCAACTTGATTAGGCAGACCCGGAGCGTCTTGTCCCCGATCGTCCACAGTTTGTAAGGGCGGTACCAGCTCTGTTCGAGTAGGTGGGTGTATTTGAAGATGGGGTTGTCTTGCATTATCTGAAAGCGGGCCCGGGCCTCAGCTCCTGTGGCGGAAACCACGCCGTTTTTATTCAGCCGCTCGAAGCCAATACGGCCGCATCGATCGCATTCTGAGAACTGCAACTCCCAGCTAGTCTCCTGCTGCGTCTGTTTGGCTGCCCTGGCTTTAAGGGCGTGATTTCCGCAAGGGCAGCTCACGGGTTACCTCTGTTGTCATAGCCGTGCATTTCATCGGAGGGTAAGGGGGTCCTAGAGTGTTCTGGCGGATTCTTCTGTTGGAGATTGGCGCCGCCCTTGATGAGCCTGTAGGTCAGCCAGACGCTGATTAGTGCTTCGCCAATATGGTCAAGCAGCCAGTGCGCGACCAGTGCGCTTAGCCATCCCTCACCGTTGCTGTTAACGACCAGGACCACTTTGGCTATCAGGATGCAAATGAGGGTTAGGTGCGCAATGATCCCTGCCTGGGTCGTCTTCTTGATCCAGCATCGATGATCATTTGGGAAGGAGTCAGTGAGGGGGGTGCGGGTCAGTGCCCAGGTTAATGCCAGCAGCGCCATTGACAGGATGCCTAAACCGAAGAAGCCCAGAAGTGTGGCTAAAGCTAGTAATCCGTAAAACAACATGGGCGATTTCCATTATAAGAAAAGCCGGCCATTGCCGGCTTTTCTGTCTGGACTTAAATGGCCTTTCCATCGTTCAGGCGGATCAGGCCTTTGATGACTCGGTAGATGTACCAAATGACCACAACCAGCGCGAGCACCAGACCCACGGCAATGAATGTCAGGAACCAGCTCAGTACACCCAGGCCGAGCGCCCACCAGAAGGTGCGGATCTGGTAACTGAAATGGCTCTGGATGACCGGGCTGGTGATGTCACCCCGTTTGACGTAATTCACGATCACCGCGGCGATGAAGGTGATGCCCGTGAACAGACCCAGACCCAAGAGAGCGTATACAATCAGGGCCAGTGTTTTTTCGTTTTGCGGAATGGTTGAATCGTCCTTGGTCTGGGTTTGTGGATTCAGACTGGCGTCGGCATTTTCCATGTTTACTTCTCCTTTGGGGGTTATGCCTCCCTGTGGGCGGCGGCTTTTCTTTTTCCTAGTCGTTCAGGGTTACGTTGACGTAGTTGCCGTTTTCGATAATTGCCTTTGGGTCGAAGGTGCTGCCTTCGTCCAGCTCTGCCCTTGCGTCGACGTTAATCACATCAAGTGCGGCCACTATGTCTTCTGTGCCAGCGGTCGCGATTTCTTCAGCGCTGTAGCCTCCAAGCTGCCGAAGACTCTCTTCTCGAATTCCTTTGATGGTTGCAACTAATCGCGCAATTCGATGAATGTATTCGAACTCTTGTTTTTCATCTTCGCTAAGCGCTTCGTTTTGCTTTGCTGCAATATAGTCGGCGCCCAGGTCTGCAGTCGTTGTTAGTCGAGACTTGATGGCTTCTTCTGCCTCGGCGGCAGACGCCCATTGGCCGTTCATCGCCTCGTATGCGATCAGCGTCGTCAAAGGTGAAACGAATATCGGATCGCCTTGTTGGTCCACCGGGACTTCGGTCATTAAGGTGTATCCGTTCTCAATGGGCTTCCCGGTGTCCTCGTCCACAGTTACGTCTGCGGTCGCCTCAGCGAGAATGCGCGTGCCCGCCGACATCAGCTCTGAGCTGATTTCCATCGTCCAGGAACCGTTTTCTTCTGAATTGGCTTGCGGCTCATCCGCGTCGCACGTCATGCTCATGTTCAGGTCAGCGCATACCAGTGCGCTTTGAAGGTATCCGTCCGCTACATTGCCTGACAGGGTGGTGAAGTCCGGTTCTGGCTCTGGTTCCGGTTCTATCCCGTCTGGTGCACCAGTTTCAATATTGTCCTCAACACCACTTTCCGAATCCTTGTCGTCTGGCGCTATGGGCTTATCATCACCACAACCCGTCAGGGCTAATGCGGCAACGAGGGGTAATAGTCTCCACGGTATGGTCATTCGGTCAGTTTCCCTGGTTAGTTTGGGGATTTCTGCACATAATAATTTGCGTTGCTCCCTCATAACCGGAGGTGGAGCGAAAGTGACGAGCCGGTTGTCTTTTGAGCTGGGACCTGAGCACCATGTGCATATCCTTAACTGTTTGGAGGTTTTCTAATGCCCCATTTTGAGCTCGAAATCACAACCCGTTTCGTTGTTGAGGCGGATTCTGAGCAAGCCGCTCATGATGCAGCGCCTTCGGTAATGGGATCTGCAATCTCTGAGGGCTACGCCGATGTTTCGGTATCCGTTACTCCACGAGAGTCTCGTGAATCTGTAGACTATCGGTTGGCTGACCTTCCTGTTTTGCCCCTGACGTCGGTGGATTAAGCTTTTCGAGGCGATCGACAAATGCCGCCTCGGACCTCGCCCAAAGCCTCCTGGCAGCTTTAGGTTGTGTGGAGGCAACGCGATCTCGGGTCAGTCTTTCTAGGTTTCGCGCAAGATCGTTACCGAGCATCTCTTGATGCTTTCGCTCCGCTCTTGGAGATCGACATCGGAGCGTTTTCGAAATCTTGCTCTTGTTTTCCTGGGTCCAGCGATGGCGTAGCTGACTAAGAGTTGATGGCATTGGTATACCCCACCTTTACTTTGTATTGAAGCTGCATGTCCGGTCGAACACGCTTGACGCTAGCGGCATTCTGCCTTTTTTGCTATTTCTTTTTTTTCCCTCCCGTTATCGCCAGGCTGCTGTTAGCGCCTGCATATGCAACTTATAAAGGTTTTCTGACGATTGTTTTGGTCTGATGGCGGGCCTGCGTTTCATGGGAGGAAACTTCTCTTTCAGCCAAGCTTCTAGGCCACGTTTCTTGGCCCCTCTGACCAATGTCTTCCGGTCAATTCCAAGCTCTCTGGCAGCGGCGCTCAATGATTCTCCGTTGGAGGCCAGCTTTTCAAGTCGCTTAATATGGTCATCTTCCATATACCAGCGACGAACATTTCCATTCACATCGGTGAGCGTGTTTGTTTCCATCTCTTATCCTCTTTGGTTTTTTGTTTCCACCTAGAGTATAAGAGGCACTTTGCCGCTATGTCTACTTTTTGTTTACAGTTTTTCTTCATGCATTGACGCTGATTCTTGAAATCTTTGGCATTGTTCGCCAATCCTTGCTTCGTATTTTTTTTATTCTATTGGCGGGTATCACGACGAGGACTTCTTTGTCGAGCTCAACGCCCCTCTGGTACGGGAGCCCTGTTATATCGACTTCCAAAATGATTAGCTCGGTTTCAAGGGGGGTGTTGAATGCATTTCCAAGCCAGCCTGCCACAGCTGCGTTGCAGCTCTGGCGGTCGGGGAACAGGTATACCGCCGGCTGCTCGGCTGGGTGTCGAGCCCTGGGTCCCACCTTCGGTTCAAGACCAACCTGTAAAATATTCGGCAGGTTATCTGCGGGCGTCACATGGAATGCGATTTCCATTTTGGAACCTTCAGCCTGGCGCAGGCCCGGCTGTTTGTTCGCTATTATGTTCCGCTATTAATGCCTCCAGCTCATCGTCGGCCATGGTGTCAATGTTGTCGCATAGCTCATAATAATCTTCTTCCGGAATGACTTTCCGCGCCCTTTGTTCCAGTTCGTCTCTATCGATGCTCATCGTCAATTTCCTGCTTTTCTCGTTGCTGGTTACTCTTGGGTGGGCCCCTGGTCTGGCTCTGCCTTTGAAATCGGATCGTAGCTTATGGTTCCATGTGCGCGGTTTAGCTTTAGTCTTTCTTTGAGGTCGATTACCGCGGCGACATTCGGGCCTTCCATGGTGGGTGTTGATGTCTTTTGAGTTTGCTCTCGAATTTCCTGCACGGTCATGCCGGCATTCAGCATGCTCAGACAGGCGCGAAGTTCGGCAACCTCCGCCCGGTGATACGATTGTCTCTGGCGACTTTCGATATCATTGTCGCTGGCGGTAACCTCAGCCATTGCCAGGCACGACTCCTGGTAGCTAATTTCTTGGTAGAGAAATCTTCGGAATCGCTCTTCAGCAGTTAGGTTGTTCTCATCGTTTGCCGCTTTTGCGGATGTGCTGACGTTGTCTTTAAGGGCAGCTTCGCGGAGCACGGGCTCGATTTTATGGACATCGTAGCCATACACGCCATTGTTGAGATAAATCTGGATCAATCTAGCTGATTCCGTAGCGTCATCTATGCCGGTCTCCCAACGTTTCACAGCGATATTCATCAAATCGTTGTAGTGCTGGTTCAGCATGCGATGCATGCCGTTTTGATAGGCAACTGTTATCAGATTCCCTCGACTGAGAGAGTCCGCTTGGAGGCCGCATTCTTCCGCCAGCATGCCTACAAGCTCCTCGGAATCCGCAAGTTCCAGGAGATTTATACCGGCGTCGTAGTCTGGCTCCTGGCCAGGGTTTGCTGTTGTCGTCTCGTTATCACGGTGGTATCGGATATCCGCGTTGGCGCGGTCAAAGGCTCCACTGTTGCCGATGGCTGACTTCACCTGATTCGGGTGGAAAGCTAGCACCTCGCTGCCGTAACGATAGTCGTATGCGTCACCCAGACTGTCAAAGCTAGGGTTAACCCAAACCGCTCCGTCATATCCTTTGTCTTCAAGCCGAGCGATCGCTTCCGGGTCATCACCCAATTGGTAGATGACGTGTTCGTCGTGAACGATGAACGGGTTTTTGATGCTGGCGTAAACCGGGACCACATTCGGCGTCGCGATTCGCCGTGGGTTGTCCAGCCGACGAAGTTCATGGTCATACTCGGAGAGTGCGTTGGCAACCTCTTTAATTCGAGTCTCAATATCCTGGTACCGCGTGATGGTTTCTACTTTCTCTGGATTATTTCGGGCAAAGGTTTTCTGTTGGTCTGCTGGCATAGTTGCCCAGACCCTGGCCATCAGTTTTGCATCTTGATTGGCGTAATAAAACTTAAGGTCACCGTCATCAATGGCCAGCGCTTCCGCTTTTGCCTTGATTTCAGAAATCCGTTCACTTTGTTCTTTGGGAGTTAATTCGCCGATCGGGTAGGGCGCATCACTTTGGAAACTTTGAGGTGAGCCAGTACCTTCACCGCTGGCATAGTAGTTCGCGTATGCGGGAGAGTCCGTCAGATAGATTGGTTTTCCAGCTCGGGTGGCGTGCTCTATATCCGTTAGCGTTCCGTGAAACAGCCGGAGCGGTTCGCCTGCTGGATCCACAATCTTGCTTTCGCCAAACCACGCTCTGAAAGCGGGCGTCTCGGTTTGCCTGTGGGTCGCGTCCGAATCATGATCCACGCCTTTGACATCAATCGCCTGGTCATCCCAGATCACATAATTGTAGGTTGGCTCACCTTCCTGGATTCTGCGTTTGCTATAGCGGTCGCGATACCGAAGCCCCGGGATACCCAGCTGATTCAGATATTCGCTGGCGGCTTTGTCGTTATCGCCCAGCTTGTGGGCCAGTTCCAGATACAAGTGCCGCCCATCGACCGCTGCCATGAACGTTTCCAGAGCCATCGCTTTCGTCGGGTGGCTGGTTTGTTGGTTGCCTATGGTCAGCATCCAGCGCTCGGAGCCATCTACCGTTGTGTAGGGTTTGGCCACACCAACTCGCTCAATAATATTTTCCAGTGCGCTTTGAATGGCGGCTGGCTGCTGGTCGAGTGGGGCGTCACCATCCAGCATTTGATCGTCTTCCGGCACGTCTGCCAGATAAAGGTATCCGTTTGTCGGGATCTTTCCTTTGGCCTGAATGGACTTCAGCTCATTATCAACACCATCGTAAAGCCCTCTGAGCTTGCCCTGACGCATGCTGGCATACTGAATAGCATCGCTGATGGGCATGTCCTGCAATAGTTTCCTGGCCTCGTCTGAGGCCCCTGTAACATCCCATCCATTAATGACGCCTGCTGCGGGGTCGGGCGTTATGGTGTCCCGATAGTGTTCGGCGACTTCTTTGCGGCTAGCAAAATACAGCCCATATCCGAAAACCTGCGCGCCTTCGCCGGACCCAATGGCGTCCATTGAGAATGCATCAAAGGCGTAAGGTGAACCGTGGTAGGCCAGTCTGTAGCGGATATCGGACGTCTGTTTCGGTTTGACGCCGTTATTGTCGATGGCTGACCTTATTTGCTCGGAATGGAAAGCAACGATTTCATTACCGTCAATGATTCCGTCAAAACCGGCTTCTTCAAGGGCAACCCAGGCGTCAGCCCCGTACGCTGCCTCGTATTCTGATGCGATGTCACCAGATGCGGGACTCTGAATGGATACGTATACCGGCATGACATTTCCACCATGCACCGGTTCAATCCCTTCCGGCGCCCGGTCCCCCGCCCAGAAGCTGGCCTCTGCGGGATCGCGTGTGAGGTAGATGCCTGCCCCATAGGCTCCTCCGTCACCTCGCTGGAGTGTCCTGATGTCTGTCATGGTGCCGTGATAGACCACTTGCGGCTCGCCTCGGTCATTCGTAACCCGGCTATCACCGAACCAGCTTTCAAATTCCTCGCGGGGTTCGGTTGATGTGGTCACCTTCTCGCCATTTACAGCGTGGATCTCGACCACAGCATCATCCCAGATCACGTAGTTGCTGGTTCCGTTTTCGTTGCGCAGTGAGCTCCCGGCGTCCCGGTACCGGAGTCCGGGGATACCAACCGAGTTCAGATACAGTGATGCAATCTGGCTCAACGAGTAATTGAGCCGATTTGGGTCGTCCTTGATCAGATCCCAGATTGCACCGCTCTGATTTTCGATTTGCTGGTCTACTGCTCGATGAAGCGCCGCCTGCAGGTCGGCCCCTGTCGGTTCGTTGATCACTCCGCCAGCAAAGGGGTCCACCCCAAGTGCTACCATGGACTTGTAAGAGTCACGGTCGGTCAGCGGGAAATCGATCGTGGCCAGCATTGTCTTGATGACTTCTGGCTGGCGGCTCAACGGCGCATCACGATTCAACAACTTGTCGTCGTCCGGAATCTCCACTTCGTAAAGGTTGCCCTGGTCTGTAGTGGGCCACACCTGATTCCTCAGAGTATCCACTGCCTCGGAAAGCGTGGGGTATATTCGCGCCATCCGATCATAGGAGACCCCCTGGGACAGCATTTCGATGACCTGTGCTTCCTTGGTGCCTTTGCCGAAGAGCTGAATAAGTTCGCCGGCTTCATAAGTTCCGCCATTGGTTTGTAGGGTTCTGGAGGCGAGGGCTGTTCGGTAATACTCCGCGACATCTCGCTGTTCGGCGAAGTACAGGCCATAGCCATAGCCTTGCGAGCCTTCGCCGGACCCGATCGCCTCCACGCTGAAGCGCTCAATGGTATGCGGGGTGCCATGGTATGCCCGCTTGAACATGGCTGGGTCAGCCGCCTGGCGTAATTCCTCGTTGACTGCCTCAATGGTGACCCGGGTGTCATCCCAGATCACATAATTATGCGATTCCGTCCGAACCGCATTCTCCGCCCACGCCTGCGCTTCCTCCCTGGAACTCAGTGGCATGCTGGTCTTCGAGCCGTACTGATTTTTTACCCGGGCAAACCAGCTCCCGGTCCCGGTGTCGGTCATGTAAACCTGGTCGCCTTGCCATACCCCAAGAATCTCGCCGTCTGCCGCATAGCGGGCCGTATGATCCAGAAAGCGGAGGCCGGGGATGCCGACATCGTTCAATTCCTGGCTGGCCTCTTTGGCCCCATAGGTTGCGGCATTGAAGAACACGTTGTTGTGCCGGTCGCCGGCAAACACAGCTTGCAGTCGGTTGTAGATCAGTGAACCCGTTGGCGGGTTGCCCCCGACATCTTTTGCGGTGATATTCTGGTATGTCTCGGTCGGCAGGCGTCGCAACGCTTGCTGCACCTTCTCCGGCTGTGCAGTCAGAGGGCGATCCCAGTCAAGAAGCTCATCGTCGTCCGGGATATCTACCTCATAGAGCTTTCCATTGGCGTCCGTCTGCCCCTGGTCGCGCAATGCAGTCAGTTGCTCCGCAACGCCGTCATATTCTCCCGGAATTTCCTGTTGAAGAACCATGGCGGAGGCGATCGCTCGTTCCATTGGAAGCAGCGTTAACAGGTCTTTCGCGTTTTTGCTCAGGCCTGTTGTATCCCATGCCTCATCATCTTTGATGAGCGTGTTCTGCGGTTCCACATTACGCCGGTAATACTCCGCCACCTCTTTTTTACCCGCAAAATACAAGCCATAGCCAAACGCCAAAGCGCCTTCACCGGTGCCGATGGCTTCCAGTGAAAATCGATCAAACGTGTACGGGGTCCCGTGATACGCGCGACGGAACATGGCTTCATCGTGAGCCTGGCGGATCTCTTCGTTCACCGCCGCGATGGACACAACGCTTTCATCCCACACGACATAGTTGTGGGATTCTGAATCACCTTGACGGCTAAAGCGGTCAAGGTATCGCAGGCCGGGGATGCCGAGGCTGTTCAGGTAGCTGCTGGCTTCGTGGGGTGTGTTTTGAATCTGTCGCAACAACATGTATAGCGTTTGACCGGTCATGGTTTGATTGTCGACCGTGTGGGCAAACAACGCCTTGTGCTGGCGGACGAGTTCAAGCGCCGGCGCCAGTTTTGACAGTACCGCCGGTGGTTGTTCCGATAGTGGTTTGTCCCAGTCGAGGAAATCCGGGTCGTCCGGGATGTTCACTTCATACAGGTTGCCGGCATTCGAATCCCAGCTGATCGCCGCCCACAGCTTTGAATACATGGCATGCCGTTCAGAACCTACCGGGTAGTGATTGTAGTGGGTTCCATGATAGGCATCGTCCATGGCGCGGCTGGCGATACCGGCCGGTGTAATCAGGTTGTCCAGGAAGTCGTTGCCGTGATCTTCGCGAACCAGGGCTTCGAGGTCATCTCTGGACAGGTTTGAGTGGTCACCATAGGTAAACCCCATCTCCCGGGCCAAAGTCTGCTGATAATACTCAGCGACCGCTCTGTTGCCTGCCAGATACAGGCCCCAACCAAAGGCTTGCCCTCCCTCACCGGTACCAATCGCTTCCAGGGAAAACTTGTCAAAGGTGTGCGGGGAGCCGTGATACGCGCGGCGGTACCGCAAATCGTGTTCGGACGGCCGGGAGAGGCCTCCATGCTTAACTACGCGCTCCGCACCATGCAGCAGGTGCAGGAGGTCGGTCCCGGTCAGGCGAATTTGGTACCCCATCCGGCGCAGGCCTTCCCGGGTCTGACTGTCAAAACGATCCCACAGGGTCAGCGCCCGGTGTTCCTTGGACTCCGCCAGCTTGGCCATCATCTCTTCGGCCACCAGGGCACGATGCTCTGGGTTGGCGGGCTGAAAGCTCTGGCCCTTGAAGTACGTCTGCCGGATCTCCCGAGCGAGCTCACTGTGGCCGAAATCGTTGTAGACCTGGTTAAGAGTGGGGGACAGCTCGTGCTCAAGCATTTTGCGCAGGCCAAAGTGGCCCACGATTTCATGCAACAAGATTTCTTCCAGGCTGTTCCTGTCCGGCATGCGTGGGGCAACCACGAACGCGGTGTTGTTCCAGAACGCCGCTCGTACGTCCGCAGCTGCTCGTTGCTTCCAGATGTCCTTCTGCAGCGGTACCGGGAGCTCACTCAGGCGCTCTACAACCTCGATGGGCGGCTTGCCGGCCCAACCATTCATCAGGCTGTTGCAGACATACCGGACTTCTTCGGTGCTCATCCGTTGATGGGTTGGTACCGGGAACCGGAAATACCCGGGCGCTTTAACGCTGGCTGAGCGATACGGTATCTCAGTCTTCAGGCCGCCGCGTGTACGGAACAATACAATGGCCTCATCGGCCGGGATGTCCGCTGTTCGTTCCGGATGCATGCCCCGGCGCTCTTCAGGCGTCATGGTTTGGCGGGTTTGCGTGTTTCGCGCTTCAATCTCGCCGGCCAGTGCCTGGTAGATTTGGAAGGCCGTACTGAAACTGTGCTTTTCGTTTACCCGGCGTGCTACGCGCTCTGCTTTCTGTAGCTCGTGTAGTGGTTTGATTTTTTCGCGGGCTCGGCTCGCCTCACGCTCCAGCGCTTTGATCATACTCTTTCGTTGGCGAGTATCATCGCGGAACTGGTTGATCGCCTCTTGCGGTATCGCCTTTGTCAGCAGATCCGCCGCCTCAGCGCATTGTTCCCGCAGGAATAGGTTGCGGGCCGCCATCCTGTGGCGCTTCGGGAGATTCATCCAATTCCGGTCCAGTTCATCGAACGGTCGACGTAGTTCCGGATTCTCACGGATTTTTTCATGGTAGGCCCAGCCCATTTCATTTTTGATCAGCCGCAATACACCGCTGGGCCGGTCGCGGTTGGCATAGCTTCTCAAGCGCTGAGCTGACTCATACATCAGGGCATAGGTGAGCATATCGCTGGCGGTGTGGCTTTCATGCACCAGAAAGATGTTATTGGCGAGCCAGGCATCCACCTTTTGGCGATAATCCGTATCCATCTCCTGGAGGATGGACTTCACCCTGCTGGTAAAGCGTTCCTCTGGCGCACCGCCCCGGGCCAGCCCTTCGCCTTTCTGAATGGCGTGCTGAACTTCGTGAAGGATAATCGAGAGGATTTCCCCTTCGGACTGGTTGGCGTTGATGATCAGGCCCCCGGCCGTATCGTATTCGCCTTTCTCAAGCTCGCCCATGTTGGGGTCGAAATGGATCTGCATATCCCGTAGGCGAGGGTAGGCTGCAAATAGACGAGGGTGATCCAGGATGTCGCCCAGATCCATGTATTGACCTTTGATCTGCGCAAGGGACAGAAAGCCATCGTACTCCCGCTTGATCAACGCTTGCTGCAGGTTTTTGAAGGCGTCTTCTTTGGTGTGACCCCAGGTGGCCAGGTGATCGCGTTCATTCTTGTTAAGAATGGCTTTGACCAGATTTCGATCCTGGTCAATTTCAAATTCAGCGTGGAGGTACACGCGGGTCAGGGCGTCGTCTTCTACAGAAGGGGGAATACCAATTTTCAGCTTGGCATCGTGGTCTGAAATCTCGAAACGCCAGTTACCGTCAACACCCTTGAACCATCCGGTATCCCGATAAATCAGAGTTCCGGATTGTCCTTTCTTATCCATCTCCCGGGCCTTGTCGAGCAGTATCAGGTCAGAGCTCTCTGCCTGGGGTCCGGCAAACATATACCGTGGATCGTTTCTGGAGTACCGAATGTCAGATACCGTGGGATCAAACGTGCCGACATTGCCGGCCGCAGATTTAATCTGTTCCGGATGATACGCCTGCACCTGGTCGATGATCCCGGTCGATTTCTCGATCAGTATGGCGCCATCGAACCCCTTCTCCAGCAGCTCTTGGCGATTCAGTCCGCGATCGACAAATGATAACCAGGCGTCGTCACCATCGTCCGCTTCCACGATGTACGGGTTTTTGATGCTCAAATAAACGGGGTAGAGGGCGCCTGCGGCTGGCTCATCGGTGAATAGTTCGTTGGTGAAGCCTTCGGCGTACAGTGGGTCTGGCGTAAAGTAAATGCCATCTGTTTCATGCCGCGCCACAAACTCTGTGATGTCGACGCCGGGCCGAGCACCGTGATACAGAATGATTGGGTTACCCTGCGGGTCCGCCAGCTTGCTACCTTCAAACCATCGCTGAAAGCTGTCCGACTTTACGTTGGGCTTTGGAGCTGGCGGTTGTTTCATGGGCGAATTACCTGATCACACTGAGTCGAAACGGGGTTTTGTCAGAGACATCAGTGTATCGGGATTTGAGGCAGGGAACCGGGGGTGGATTCCGGGAAACTGGACGGGGAGACTGGCAAAGCATCCTCCTCTCTTGCTTTGCCTACTCGCGGAAAAGATCAGCATGGCTGCCAGTACGAGCCAAGTGCAGTTCGTCATCCACTACGCGATACAGCAGCAACCAATCGGGTTCGATGTGGGCATCCCGGTAGCCCTTCCAGTTCCCTCGCAGCGGGTGATCCTGGTAGGCATCCGGCAGGGGAGTTTGTTCGAGAAGCAGGCCCAGGAGGTGCCGTAGCTTGTCCATGTCCTTGCCGCGCTTCTGGACCCGCTTCACATCGCGCTTGAACTGGCTGGAGCGGACTGGGGTCAGCATCAGATGCCCAGTTCCTCGAACAGTGCATCCTCACTATCAAAGCGCTTGCCCCTGCCAGCATCCAACTCTTCCAGGGCCTTAGCCGTGGTGGCATTGGGCACCTGCACGGCAAACGGCAGGCGCTTTTCGTCGGCGATCCTCAGCATCAGCAGGCGGATGGCGTCGGACACAGACAGACCCATAGCTTCCAGGGCGGCGGTAGCGCGCTCCTTAGTTTCGGTATCGATGCGGGCTCGGACCACGGTATCAGCGCTCATGATTAATTCCCCTCTATATTGTGGCTACGATGTAGCCACAATATAGCCGATCTAGGCCACATAGTCATCACCGGAGGATGGCTCTTTATTTTTGACGATGGCACTTCGTTTTCATAGGCTGACACCCTGGTTGCTGGAGGGTTGTGCGCGCTCGACAGCTTCTTCCCACGGGGTTTCCTGAATCAATTTAGCGGCCTTGCAGCGGACACCGTCAGGCAGGGTGTCGTCCAGTGCAATTGCCTGAGCGATGGCGGTTCGAAGCGCTCGCTCTTCACCAACAAACAACCCTGGGTCCGGAATTGTGATCGTGTAGCCATCCAGAACGCCATCTTCGTACCCGGGAACGATCAGGCTGTCACCGTCAAAAGCGAGGACATCATACGCTTCATCGGGGCTGTAGTTAGACGTTTCATCGTGCAGGGCCCCAATCGCAAAATGCCGGCATTCCTCAACGTGATCAGCGATCGGTGGATTCTTCAATTGTTGGTCGATAAGGAAACTGGAGGGTTTGATCTTTGGCAGCGCATCTTTCGCGGATGCATCCAGCCAATAACCCTCATGCTGCCGGTTACCCGCGTCATCGAGTCGTGTGACGCTTAACCCGGGTCTACCCGGTACCGCCTCTCCAATCATCGTGATGCCGTTGCTGGCGGCCCAGGTTTGGACTTCCTGCATGACATTGGCGGTCGGGATGCTCAAAAAGCAGGCTTCGATGTTACCGGCCTTCGACATATTCTCTTGTACGTCGGTAATTTGAACATCCATGGTACCGTCGCCATTATCCGTTCGGATTACCTCAACATCTGGTTTTTCCGATTTGCCAAGGTACCCGGGTAGGGCGAGCGATACTTCGGTTTCATGGTCGGCGTTGGTTACTTTGTCGATCACATGGATCAAAGTCATCAGGCGAGTGCGCGCCTGATCCCACTCTTTCGGATACCCCTCTTTACCGCCGTGAATGGCCGGCTCCACAGATTCTAAAGTGAACTCTGTTCGTGCCAGCTCCAAAAGGTCGTCCCGTATTGCGTGCAATTCTTTTGCGATACTTTCGGGGTTGTCTGCTGGCATTCTCAGCATGAGTTCCCAGCTTTGCCAGAGTCCTGAAACCTCGCTTGCGGGAGTTAACGGTTCCTCTTCCCCAAAATCCGGTGCATCCCAATCTTCCATGGATTTCAAGCTTTGTGTGTCCCAGGTTTGCGTTACCGTTTTTGATGTGTGTGGCATGGCCTTTTCCTGTTTTATTGGGGCGAAGGGCTGGCGGATTGCGCGTCATCCAGCCGATCGGTCAGTGAGGGCGCGTATTCGGCATCCTGAAACAACGCCTGGTAGGTGAACTCGGCCCGGGGCCCAGGAGGCATTGGGGCGCCCATTGGCAGTGAACCCGGGTGATCCGGGTCACTCATGGCGTCCAGCACATCATTGATATCGAGTTCGCCCGAATTCAGGTCGTGAAGCAGTTGATCGGGAACATCGTTCATCAGGAACGTCCAAAGCAATGATTTCGTCGCTTCGAACTCGGATTCGAGGGCTTGTGGTTCAACCTCCAGGGCGGCTTCCGCTTTCCACGCGAGGTTGGCATCACCCAGGTAGACCACATCGATGACTTGCGCGATTGAATAGAAGTGGCCACCCATCGGGCAGGGCTCTGATATGGCGAGCGTTTCATAACGATCATCGTCGGCCGCCTGATCCTGGCGAACCAACTTGGGTTTGCTCTCGGTTGCTTCCAGTGCGGCCTCTATGGTCAGTCGCCACCCGCCGCATTTTGAAAGTATCGGATCGTCGTCCAGGTCAACTGGCTTTCCGGAGCTATCGTGGGCTTCAATAACCGCCAGCTCACCCCAGCCTTGGTATATGCCGGAAAGAATCATGCCGTTGTTCAGGTGCAGATTGATAGCGCTGGCCTTTAATCGGCCATCCATCAGATGACCGTTGGGGCCTTGAACCGCGGCCGTCGCGTTGTCAGGAATGCTCAGCTTGCTTTTGGCGCATTGCCAGGAATAGGTGCCCATGGAAATCCAGATAGTCTGAGTGTCAATGTGATCAGTGTAGCGACTTGAGGTAGTTCAGATCATTTCAGGATTCCAATAAACCAGACACCGTTGTTCCCCTGTCCGATAGTCCTTGGTGAACTCAAAAGTGACTTGCGAACCTTGAACCTTGTCGACTGGAAGCTCCCGCGACAACTTGATGTAGTTTGTTTGCGCACTTTAATGATGCGCGTGCATCAGTACGATTTGGGAAATAGTATGCCGGCAGGGGTTTCTTCTGAGGGGCCTCTAAGGCTAACAATAGGATATGGATAAAGAACTGGTTAAAGACAGGATAGGGGGCTGAAATCGCCTGTAGGCGCTTGTTATTGTGGCGTATTGTGATGCGATCTGGCACTGTAGACCTACCGAAACCGGCACAGCAAACCTACCGAAACTGGCACACTGAACCTACCGGCCCCGCTTTTGTTCACATTTCACCCACAGGTTTATCCCCATAAATAGCCGTTTTTTCGCGAATTTTGCTGTTTTTGACGAAACCGGCACTCTAAACCTACCGATGTGTTTTGGCAGGGTAAGGTGAATTGATCGTTTTTTAGTCGGTGATGCAGATTTTATCCCCAGACCGGCACTCCAAACCTACCGGATTTTATCGAGGCTTTGAACCGGCACTCTAAACCTACCGAAACCGGCACAGCAAACCTACCGAATGGGTTATGCCTTCAATCTGTCGAATTTTTGTTCATCTGGCTGAAATCTATCCGCCCGTAACATTTCATTGTTTTATGTAATCGGTATTCTTTCCGAAAATTAGCGGAAATGTGTTTAGTTTGTGACCACCTTGGGGGGCAAAACCGGCACAGCAAACCTACCGGTTTTTGGCTGAATACCACTAACCGGCACAGCAAACCTACCGATTATTTGTCCAGGAGCACGCTAACCGGCACCCTAAACCTATCGGTGGCCAATATCGCTTAAACCGGCACTCTAAACCTACCGATTTTGGCTTGCCGGGTGTGGGCGCGCTATTCTTAAATAGTTGTTTTTACTTGCTTTTCTTTGGATTGAGCCAAACCGGCACTCTAAACCTACCGGTTGTGCCGGATGCTCCTTGTGCCGGATTTCTACTTGTTTTCCAGTTCCAGTTTCGCGTGGCGGGCTCTTAATACGTTCTTTCGTTTGTTCGCTTTTATGACTTCTTTCACGAACTTGGGATGAGGGTAGATGGTGTACTGCGCGTCGATGGTTTTTTGCTTGCCCGCCAGCACCTTGCGTTCGTCGTAGTAGTCCACTACTTCGTGCTTGATGAGGGTGTCCAGGGCGTTCCGCATGGCTCGGAGCTCTGTTTTCATATCTTTCCCGATGAAACCCCGGGGGCTTTGATCCAGGAAGGACACCAGACTTGGGGTATATGGGTTCTGTTCGTCGGCCTGGCTCCAGTATTGCGCCATCCGTTTATAGAGGAAGCGGGCCAGCGCCGAGCGAATGTCCATGCTGACCTGGTAATTGTACTGGCGGAAGGTCAGATTGATGATGGATTCGTTTACCAATGGATTGAACTGCACGTAGCACTTGGCATCGCGTCCGTGTTCTTCAAATTCATCTTTGGTGGTAATACCCAGCAGGCCAAAAAAGCTGCTGTTGATGATGGAATTCCCGTTGGGTGTTTGGCACTGAAGGATGGCACCCCTGCAGACATGAAGGGATTCCAGAATTTCTGTGAAGCTGTAGGTATGCCCCATCCGGCTTAGTTCTTTTCGCAGCTGATACAGGGTAAAGGTGACCCCGGCCTTATCTCCCACGTATGCACCCTGGCCACTAACGGCTATCTTTCGAAGTGCATCTTCGACCAGTTCTTCACGTTCCCCGGGGTAAATAAGCACACTACTGCCATCCGGTTTCTCGATGATAGCCGGCTGGATCTTAACCACCATTTCCCGGCCCCGTATCGTGCACCGCCGAGTGATCGTGGCATTTTGTAAATCCTTGTGCTCCCGCTTCTTTCCCCAGACATACTTCGGCATAGCATCGTAGATTTCGATGGTGTTGGAATAGTCATCCTGCTCTTTTGCGCGTAAGTCCAGCAGCATGAACAGGTCCATCTGGGACGTTCGTTCTATATCGGGATTCTGAGGAGAGATTTTCTTCGTAGTCACTTCGTTAATCCTATTCTTCCTGACGCTGACTCGATGACTTGAAGTGATCCTATCGCTGGGTTGATCCGGGAGCAGGCATTTCCGGTTTATACAGGATTTTCGATAGAGACTCTATTCAGCAGCGCAATCACAGCCTGGGGCCGCTTGATGGAGCGCGCTAGTCTTCATTGAAAAAGTCCTCAAGCTCTTCCAGAACAGGCCTACGCTTCACGGTTAACTCAAGTTGCAGGCCCAAGCTGTCTGCGACTCGCTCAACACGAGTGATGGACCCAGTGTATTTGTTGTTTTCCATTTCACTGATCTCGCTGCGCGGCAAGCGAGCACGCTCGGCAACCTGTTGCTGTGTAAGTCCCCGGGACTTACGCCTGTCTCGGAGGGTTCTTCCTAACGACTTCATGATGTACCTTATTCACGACGTTCTTGTTCAATATTAGCATGTGTGTCGTTAATAGGTGACAAATGACTTGTTGCGCGCAGAGTTAATTTGCGGACTCCTGAGTTACCGCGTGAAGCGTGCTTTCGATTCCTTGCAGTCCTTCGCTGACCATCAGATGGATCGGTGAGCGATTGAAAAAGGGGTACCCGGGCCTCGGGGAGCGAACCTCACGTCGCACCCCGGGGACGGTTCCGTGCTTTCTAACGCTGGCTTTATAAATGGCGACCATACTTTTGATGCGTCGAAGCTGGTCATGATTCAGTTTAGGGCTCGGGTGGCTCTGAAGCTGGAAGAGATCAATCAGTCCAAGATTTAGGAGTTTGCACTGCTCATCAACCGAGGCGTTCCAGTGCTCGCAAATGCGTGCAAACGCCTTGAGCGCCTTCTCGCCTAAGTTTTCCTGAGCATCCAGTTTCTCTATGTCTTCAGGGATTTCTATTATTTCGGTAGTCATGTGGTCTGTAGTGGCCATTTAATTAATCAGAGCGCGTATTGCTTCGTCCAAACGCTCTACCTCTTCAATGAGCGGGTCCGAGCTGGCGTAAATGCCAAACGTTCCTTCGAGGGCGTCTCCCGCGGGGTGCATGATCGGCTGGGCATGCAGTATCCAGTTCAGGAAGTGCCGGACAGGTTTGCCACCAACTTCCTCCGTTTTATCGAGAAAATAGTGAACCGTGGAACCCTCAGTCGTATAGCTGGACTGCCAGAAATAGAGCGGTCCAATCGCTATCGCCAGCACGGCCGCCATGGTGAATGCGAGACTTAGCCATCGCGTTGTTCCTGAGCCGGAAGGCTTCGCGAACAGTCCGAGGATTTTTGTTGGAAGCTTTACCAGCGTCAGCATGACCAGAAAAAGGCTAATACCCATTGAGATGGGCGGCACCACAATAGATCGGAGGGCCTGTTTACCTTTTTCCGCATTCTCGCCGCCATCGGCATAGCTGTCTTGCTGAGCCAACACAGTTTCAACGAGGGATCTCGCTTCTCGGTCGATGGCCCGGTCAACCACTTTCTCTTTGAACGTCTTTTGATTCCAGTCCACGTAGGTGGGCTTCACGTAGTAGATGCCCATCGCTCCCTCTATCTCGGCCTGAACGACGGGCAACACTTGAAACTGTTTCCACGGGATATTCGGGGCAATATCTAAGCCATGTTCGCGAGCTTGCGCCTGCCATTGTTCCCGAGCTTGTGTTTCAACCTGTTCTTTGACCTGGCGATTCACAACGGACGTTTGATCCAGCCTCCAGGTGTCGCTAATGATAAAGCCTTTTTCTCGGAGGGCGTCACGCACCTTGTTCGCGGTATTTCGGTGGTTGCGGAATGCGCTGAAACTCGACAGATCGCTCGGATACCCGGTCCGGCGAATGAACTCCTGCTCAAACTTGTCCAGTTCCTGGATCTTTCTTTGGTAGTGGGTCGTATTCTGTGTGTAGCTGTATTCATAATCCCGGAAGCCACCATCGCCCCCGGAGAGCGCATCCATTCCCTGAGCTACTAATGAGCCGCCTCCGGTCAATACACCGGATACAATCGTGTTGAATACGTTCTCGGAGGTCGAGACTTCTTTCTTCACCGCCCAATAACGAAACGGGACAGGGCCAAGCCCCAGCTTTTCGATTTCCCGGTTATAGCGATTGATGACCCGTTGGCGGCAGGTGTCTGACTTGCAGCGCGCGTGGCGCTCATAGGCGTCATAGATTTTGGGGCCATATTGTTCAGCACGATCTCTTGCGGATTTTATGTGCCTGACAACGCCTTGTCGGTACTCTTCGTAACCAGTATTCAGCTGATCGTCAACATCCTCCCAGACTGCCTTTTGGCGGTCTGGAATGGTGGCCAGTACCTGATTGAATTCCTGGCTCGCGCCAGCGTACTGTTCATACTCAGAGGAAAGGCGGTCATAGAGGGTTTCGTATCGACCCCAGTAATCACCGAATTTGGCGTAAACGTCTTTTTGCACCATCGAACGCATGACGTCGACGCCCTGTTTTTCGAACTCCTCTGCGAGCAGGTTGTCGGCATACACCATCCCGCCGAACAGCGCGAGAAAGGTCATTTCCTGCGGATTCAGTGTGTGATTGGGGTTGTAATCAATGCCTTCGACGACAATCGCATTGCTGGCCAATGCTCCACGAACGGTTTGGCTGAGATTCGCGTGTTGGCGTTCCTGCGCTGTTGAAGGATTGATAATGAGGTGGTCAATCAACCATTTCTGGCCGTAGAACACGGTCGGCCAGCAAAGTGCGAATATGACGCCGGCGGTAAACACACCCGAGAAGACACCGCGAACAAACCGGCCGCTGATGGCATCAAGAATCAGCAAAGAAACGCCAACGCCTGAAATCATCCGGCCAAAGATCTCGACTTTATGAAGGCTGGCCGGATCAATGACGCCTTGACCGGAAACGTTCACCAACTGCGCATTGAAGATGGCTTCTGGCACCAGATACAGCGCTGCAGCCATCACCATCACAAATCTCCACCAGTGAGGCACTGTGGATTGCCCTGGTTGTGATGTTTCCACTTTGCTCACTCAAAGACTTCCTTTTTAATGGTGACGGGCTCACCCGCTTCCAGGCCAAACGCCTGGTGTTTCTGCCGTTTTCCTACCGAAAGATCGGGCGCAGGGCGTTCGGTATAGGCTGAGGTTTCAGGCACATTTCTACGTTTCTTTTCTTCGGATGACTCCGACGATGATCGGGAGTGCTGAAAATCTGTAGGCTTGCGCTCTTCTATAGGCGCTCGTTTGGGAGCCGCTATGGGTTTGGGTGGCGCGTACGGCCCTGTTGTGCAGCCGGCGATGAAAATACCGATTGCGGCGGCTAATGTTGGGCGAAGAGAGGTGCGCTTCTGCATGGATGGAGTGCTACCGTTAGGATGTTTCCAATGTGACGTGGGATTATCTCATTCTTCGCTGGGTGTTGGATGAGGATGGAGCGAAGGGAGGGCGCGAATCAGGGTGTTTATTCGTCGTGCCGGAGTCGGTTTTTGGGCGGGGACACTGCTACTATTAGTATTCGCGGTTGTGAGCCGGCCCGGGGAAGGTTCTTGGTTGGTTGCCTACCCCCGGCCGGCTCACGATTTTATTTGGTCATGGTGACCAAAATACCGCGATCATCATCCAGTGAGGTGAGAATGCCATAACCTGACTGGCTGACTTCCACCGTATTCATTTTTCCACCGGTCATCATGTTATCAGCATCCCAGCCAGTATCAGGCGCGTAGGATGACTCCGTGGTTCCGTAGTTGCCCCAGTAAACCAACGCATTTCCGTGACGGTCAACGTCCATGGAGCCCGGCATTTTCGTCAGATCCAGACCGAGTTTTTCTACATCCTTCCAGATGCCCAGGTCTGTATTGAGCTGGGTTGCAAAGAAGTAGTTGGAGCCCTGCGGAACGGTGTACAGCAGGTGCGTGATGCCGTTGTCCGAGGATTCAATGTCGACATCGGTGACGCTCAATCCATTGTAGCCAAGACCGGTGCCTTCAATCGTCCATTCGCCCAGACCGTACTGCACGGTTCGCGTTGCTTGGGCTACCTGTTTGCCGGCGCCCCAGGCTGCCATCATGCCTGTCTGTGTTTTCGTCAGGTCGATGGCCGTATAGGCGGTCAGGTTGTTCGGGTTGTTGACGTTCTCTTCAAACCACACGCCGCTGTTATAGCGGGCAATCCGAATCGCTGGTGAGCCCTCTTCCTTTGGATTCCATGCCGCGTAAATCTGACCATCTACGGCATGCAACGCCACTTCACTCCTGCTGGTTCCATCAAAGAACCGCACCGCAGGTGACCAGGTGTTAAGGGCAATTGAATATGTGGAGATCCACATATTGTCGGCCCCTTGCCAGATCACCATGGCTTCGTCGCCGCTCTCAGAAACGATGGCGTTGACGAAATCGACCTGAGTATCCGTGACCGGGCTCAACAGTGTGGGGTTACCTTGCCAGCCTAGATCGTCTCTGTGGGTGGATGCATACAGCCCGTTGTTATCATCCCGCCATGCGGCCGCAAGCAGTTGGTCACCCATGGCCACATCGAAACGCGGGTGATCCCAGCCGCGGCTGATGTAGGCTTCCAGGGAACCATTGTCCAGCTGGCGCGCCGGCATCCAGATGTCGTTAGCGCGGTCGTAACGGGCCACCTTCACATAATCCTGGCCGGCAACCTCTTCCATCCACATCACTGCAGCGTCTCCATCTTCTGCAATGGCAGGAACGCCAATCGACGGCCTGGCCAGATCGGATGTCAACAGAAAACGATTTGCATGATCCATTTGCAGAGCTTTCGCTGTCGGCTGTTCTGGCTCCGGTTGCGGGGTCGGGGTGTCTGTATCGGGTGCGGAGGTCTCCGGCACGCTCGGAGTTGGGTCGTTATCAATAATATCGGCAGAACTGCTGCTTCCACCGCCGCCACAGGCCGAGAGTGTGCCAGCAACCAGGAGCGCCAATGCAGACTTTTTCCAAGGTACTACAACCATGAAGGTTTCCTCGTATTCAGATTGTTGGGAGGTTTTCATTTTATCGCTGCGGGAGCCAACAACATGACCCCGGAGCGATCGTGGAATCAAAGGAATCGGTTTCGGCTATCCTGTCGGGTAATGGATGCCTTCTGATCCCCTTGCGGGTAGGTCATCGCCAAAAAGGCTTTTTCTTCGCCCAGGAGCGCAGCGTCTATCGTCGTATGCCAGACTTTATTCTCCGCATCCCAACGATAACCGCGCTCTTTCAGGGTGTCCTTGACCTGATACGGCGCGTAGATCGCTTTTACCAGATATTGTTCGGCACGCTCAGCTTCGAGAATGTTCATCATGGCGTCAGGGTTCAGGTGAAGTAGCCACGCTGTTGCCAGGCAATCAATAGACGCCCGGTGGCCCTCATAGAAGTAGCCGCACTTGAGGTTCAGGTATTCCAGCTTGTTACCTTCATATCCCAGCGTTATCCACTGGGCCTCCGACATCGAACAAACCCAGCGTAACTGGTGATAGGACGCCGGCAATATCTTATGCATAAAGCTACGGTCGAATTTTGCGTTGTGCGCCATCACAATCGGGTCGCCCGCAAACCAGTCTGCGAACACTTCATTCTCAATGGTCTGGCCGTGAACCATTGCATTGGTAATCCCAGTGATTTCGGTGATCACTTCCGGAATAGGGTATCCCGGGTCTATGTAGTGACTTCCGGTACGACGGACAGCTTGGATCAACCCTGTATCCGGTTGCACCCGGATTTCTGTCAGCCCCAGTTCAATTACATCTGAGGTGCCGACGTCGAATCCGGTTGTCTCCACATCAACAATGACGATGGTTACCTCATTTCCCTGTTCGGGTGCCAGTACAATCGGGAAATGATTGGGGGCAAACGTGGTAAGCGGGACTACTTCCAGCAATTTAAAGTGTTCCGGGTGTTCTTTGATGTCAGGAATTCGATCAATTGGAAATGTCATGTAGGTTAACTCCAGCTATTGTTGGGTTTCGTGAGATTGCCGGTCTGTTGGCTACCGCTTACGTGTTGCGCATTTATCGAAAAATTAATGCGTTAAAGCCCGGCGTTGCCGGTGGTCGGGGCGATGCCCCTCTGGCGGGCTTTGCCCTTGCTCTGGATTCGATTCGGCCCCTGGCCTCACTCACGGTCGGTCGGGCTGCGCCCTTCCGTTTGGGTTTCCTGCTGTAAGCGGAGAAATACCCCTTGATCGCTCAGGTTGCTTAGAGCATCGGCGCACTCAATGCCAAAGGCGAACATGACCGTGCCGGCGCCCGCTCGACTCTTTTTGTGTGCGTTCTCCCGGCCCGGGACAAATTCAATGCGCCCGGCCATGAATAGCACTGCGTGTGCTCTGTGGAGGGCTTCCTGGCACCAGGTGGTGTCGGTTCGGCTGAACACCAGCGCAATTCCGTGCCCATGATCAATCATTCGGCGCATCCAAAAGCCGGTGTCCGGGCCGAAAGGCGGGTTCAGCCATACTCTTCCTGTCCAGGGTCTTTTCAGGCCATCCTCGAAGCGCGTGAAATAGCGAGCGGTCGGCACATACGTTGTTTCCTGTGCGGGGTGTGCCGGGTCCAGGTCGAACTCAAGCCCCAGCCGTTCGAAAATCCACGCCGGCGTATACCATTCCACGCTTTTTCCCGGTGCCATAGTCGTGGATGCGGGCTCCGGTACGTGCGGCAGGGTGAGGGTGCTCATGATGTGTGGCCTATTGGTGTTCTGCTGCGGTGTCAGGGTAGTTGCGTGCCAGGACCTCAAGCCTCTCCTGAACGTCTGCGTATTGCCGTTTTTGTTTGCGCAGATCCGCTTCTGTCTTTTCGATGGACTGTCCCAGACTCTTTTGCCAGCATTCCAGGTCTCTTTTTGCCCAGGCAACAACCTGGTTCCGGTCTGTTGAAAACCGGTTTTCGTGCATCAAGCGCCCATCGTGTGTCAGGTTGGGATATCCCGGCTCTTCACATAGGCAGTCGATGATCTCGCCGTCCTTAAATGTGTAGACCGGGATATTGGCTTTGAAGGTGTCCGGAGATTGGATCAGCTTCAGGAGCTCTTCCGGCTTGGCGGCGCATAGAGCGGGGTACTTCTCTTCCGCAAGCTCTGGAAATGTGCGGTTTGTAGTAATGGCGCCAGTGCTGGTGCTGATCTTTATCTGGTCATGTATAAATCCGTTGCCAATACAAATCGCGCCGTCTTCGACTTCAATGCGGTGTTGGGTGATGCCGAAATAATCCCGTACGTTCTTCCAGCCCATGGTTCTATGCCTCGGTCTCGTTGTCTGCGTTGAGTGCGGAAAGCAGCTGCTTGACCTCGTTCAGCCTTTCCAAGCGGCTGTCCCGGCCAACTGCCCGGTCGTGAGCGTTAAAGTCGTACTTCCAGCCCTCCAGATCACGCTTGTGGATCTCCAAAATCTGGATGAGTGCGGTTCGGTCTGCGGTTTGCAGAATTTCTCGAAACAACCGTGACCAGGCTTCCGTTTCATCAACCGTGTTTGCGGTTCCGCTGATGATTATATGGCTGGTTAGGCTGCCAATTTGGCTCCGGATTTCGGGTTTGTTGGACATCGCGCGATCCTTTAGGCGGCGTTCGTTTCAGGGAAATAAAACGCTTGCCAGTTTTCGCGTTGGGCCAGGTCTACCCAATACTGTGCCGTGAGGATGCCTTCAACAACAGGCAGGTCGATGTTGTACTGTCGGTGTAGGCTGGCCAAAATCGCCGGGATTTCGTGGGGCTGGCGGCGGGCATGCTTAGCGTAGGCTGTGGCTACGTCCTGGGTCTGCCATTCCGTGAGGCTGGTGCCGTGCAGGCTGTTCAACCATTCTGAGAAGCCCCGGGAGGCGGTGTAGTAGCGAGCGAACTTTTCAAAGCCGCCGTAGGCTTCCTGCATGCCAGGTTTAAGGGATTGCCAGCGCTTCAGGATAAAGTGCGCATAGTTCGGGGTGGCCTTAATCTGTGTCATGAGTTTGCTCCAAGGTTGCCGTTTTGGTGGCTGGCGGGTTGTCCCGCTCTGTTACCTACCATTATAGGCAGTATGCCTACAGTGTCAACCTCGGATAGACACTCTATTGTTTGCTCCGATTCCCTTTTGCCTCAAGTTTGGCCTGAAGGCGGCCGATTTGTTGGTTGGCCTTCGTGAGCTGGTCGAGCAGTAGGGGGGTGGTGGCGTCTCCTGATGTCACCACTTGGGTGCTCTTTAATCTCCCGTGGGCGGTTGTCCGTCCAACACGTTGATCAGGGCTTCCACTTTCTTTTTCCCGAGTCCTTTAATCGCCAGTAGCTCGGCTTCGCTGGCGGACATCACCTTTCTGACGGAGCCAAATTCCGCCAGCAACAACTCGGCGACCTTGGTGCTTACGCCTGGAAGGGATTCCAGGGCATAGCGTTGCTGGTCCCAGATTACTTTCGGTTTGCTTTTGTGGAGTGTAACCGGCGTGTAAAGCCCGCCCACAAAATGGCTTGCCAGTTTCAGGATCAGGTACCCCGAGTGGTTCAGGTGGTATGCCGGTAAAACGGAAACCCGTTGTACGCTGGAGAGAAACGATAGCGCGCCGTCGATAGCTTGGACTAACATCGTGGTCGAATTTGTATATACGTCACCCTCCAGCAGAACGATCGGGATGATTTGTAGATCGCTGACCGCGGCTTCCATTTTTAGTCGCTCGGACTGGTCGAATAGTCGGCCGTCCTGCACGCTCACCTCGAAATCCGACTTGGGCAGGGTGTCATCGCAGCGTTTGCGTTCAATTAGCAGCCGATTTCCGCTGGCGTCCTCCACCGCAATGTCGCCCAAATCCAGCGATAACACCTCGACGGTCACCATCGGGTGTGACTTTAGCAGGTCGATCAGCTCCTTGGGTTCGCGGTGGTCCACCTGAACGGTAACCGGGGAGACCATCTTAATAGAGGGGATGTCCAGTTGGGCGGCTTCGTGGGTCCGGCTGCCTCGGTTTACGGCTGGCGGATTGTAGGGCCTGGATGCCCGGGTGCGTTTTGCGGTGCTTCCAGGATAAGGCTTGGGTTTGCCTGAAGCGCTACCAAACTGGGCAACCAGTTCTGCCCAGGACAGCTCCGGATTGATGCCTACCGCCTCGATCACCCGCTTTTGCAGCGTGACTCCTTTGCCAAGCGCCGAGGCGTCCCCTTTGGTTTTAATTACCCAATCCGCAACCCCGGAAGCCGAACGTAACGGCTCGATCCACAGCTTAACCACCTTGTTATCAATTTCTGGAAGACGCTTGAACGCTAACGCTGACACGTAGAGGCGTTCCAGTTTGGGGTTCTGCGGGCTTTGCCAGTAGTTCAGCATGTTGGGTTCCTTGTGGCGTTTCTCGCAGTATAGCGAATTGGGTGTCTAAACATCCCCATGAATAAATTCAGGGGGTTTGTGGTGATTGATGATTCAGGGTCTCCCGGCTCTCGCCTGACTCTCGATAGGCTACAACATCCGGGCCGTGGCCGAACCGGCACCACTTTAACAGGCGAGTCGCTCTGACGGTTTCACCGTGGGAAAGACAATAGCCTCTCCGCTCGCAACTTGTATTTGGCGACACCAGCCCGCCTGTTCTAGTAGCTGTTTCACAACCGGCCAGCGCTCTCGCAACTGGCTCGACTGGTGTTCGTTTTCGATAACGCATAACGCCAGAAACGCGGAGTACATATCCCGCTGAATCAGTAGGGCTTTCTCGGCTGTTTTTCCGCCAAGAATGTGCCATCGTTCACTCAGGTGTTTCTTGTTGTACTGACCGCTTACGTGGTCGTATTGCGACATTTTCAGACTCCAGGTATCTAGCTCGTTTAGTTGACCACCGGCGCTTTCAGCCTTGCGTTTCAACCTTTCGATGAACACTCCCGGAGCCTTGACCTTTACGCTCTTTCCATACAGTTTCTGCCAGGCTCTGTACGATAGCTTTTCGGTTTTCACCACATTACCCAGCCGGATTACGCTGTTGACCAGTTCACCTTGAGAGCGCTTACGCTCAGCGGTCATCTTGCGCTCAGCCTCAGCCAGAGACGCCTTCAGCGCCAAATAATGTTTCGAGGTTACTTTTACCTTAGCGCCTCTTTTCCAGGTGCCGTTGACGTTGAAGCAATGCGGATTGGTGGCGCGTCTTGAGCGATCCATTGCTCTCTGAATCCTGCGCATCTCTTTCCATGGTTGCCTGATCGTCGGGCAGAAGCCCAGCAGATCTGCACCGGATTCGGAGACCACGGCAACCGTGGAGGGGCCAACGTCCAGGCCGACTTCACAGCCCGGCTGTGTCGTGTTTTTTTCTTTTGTGGGAGAGCGCCCGGCTTGTGCCAGTTGCAGATACCAGCGGCGTTTGCCTTTTATGTTGCGCCAGAGAATCCGGCAGAATTTAGTGGTTGAACCCAGGGCGGCCTCTAACCATTTATCCTTACCAGCTGGCGGATACTTGGCGGTCATCACCAGCCCCGACCATTCGACAATGCCAAGTTCTGGGCGGTAGCGAATGCCAGCCTTGTTGGTTTTACCGGAAAAGGATTTCAGGGGTCTTCGGGCATTCTTGAAGCGCGGCCTGCCGCGCTTGCCATAGCTGTATTGTTCGGCTGCATCAAAAGCGGTTTCCGCGATGCGCTGGGTTTCGTTGGCGCTCAGCCGGTCTTTCCAGCCAGCCTGGTTCTTGCAGTTGGTGGCAAAGGCCGATACAGAGGTAGAGGTAAAGCCCGCCTTCTTGATGGTTTTGCGAAAGGCCTCCGTCCGGTCTTTGGATTTACGTTTTCGGGCAGCCTGCCATGCCTTCGATTCGCGCATCAGGTCCAGTCTCCGCAGCGCCTCGCCCAGCGTAGCGTTGTAAAGGCGTGTGCCCGCCAGCAGCCGCGCACAAAGCTGCCGGTCCGTCTCCTCCGAGACGGAAAGGGGGAGCTCTGCGATGAAGGTTGGGTGCTTGGCGCGCTTCAAATTAAATGACCTTCAGTTTCGGAAAAGGCTTTTCTGACATAATAACCGCAAAATCCAAGGCGTCAGCGCTATTGTCGCAGGACATGTCGCAAAATTCGTCGTCAACCATGCCCATCTCATCAACTATAAATTTCATGAGATCCTTTTTTTCAACCCACTCCCATATTTGATCGCGAATAAATTGCTCAAACCGTTCGTCATACGTTTCAGCCCTCATCCCTGAGCCGGATATAAATGTAGGAACAGATGCACCTGTTGGGTAATCCAGAAAATCGCCCACTGTCACGAACTGGGAGGTATCTATTTTATCTCCAGTGCTATGACCAAAACTGGATTTGTCATATCCGCAGTCAACGACCTCAACCGTAGCCGATGTTTCTTCTCTACAGGTTTTTTGTATCCATCGGTAGCACGCCCTCTCAAGCTCACCATTTTCAGCCATGAGGTCTTCTTTAATTAACGCGACGATAGCTTCTATGTTCATACGTTCTTCTGGTTTTCAATGTATTGCTTGATCACTTCCAGCGGGGCGCCGCCGACCGTGCTCACAAAATACGAATTCGTCCATAACGTAGGCAGTCGGGACTTGAGGTGCGGAAACTCGCTTCGCAAGGCGCGGGACGATGCCCCCTTAATGGCCTTAATCAGCTTGTGTATGCCGTATTGAGGATCAACCTCGACCAGCAAATGCACATGATCCGGCATCGTTTCCATCTCCAGCACCTCGGCCCTACGATCAGTAGCAATCTGCTGGATAATCTCTTTTAGACGAGCTTCAACCTGGTCAACCAAAACCGGCCTGCGGTACTTTGGGCACCATATTACATGGTACTTGCAGGAGTACACCACGTTATTGTTGGATTTGTATCTGACTGTATATTCGCTCATACACTCAATTATACAGGGCCGTGCTATCTATCTTCAACTGAATTGTTGCGCTTACCTCCCCATGAATAAATTCAGGGGCTTCTTGCGCAATTTGGTGCGCTTTGTGGAACATCTGCACCTGGGTGGGTTGTTGGGCCTTCACGCGACTTGGCATTGTTCACCTCCGATGCCCGGGCCAGCTTCCAGGTCTACCAGTGCGGTTGCCAGATTGTCCCGACTACCGTTCAAAAGCAGGTGTCTGATTTGGGCCGCGTGACCCTGGTTGTTGATTTCGGCGGCTTTGCGGGCGTTTGGCAGAGAGTCGTGTACCAGGTCGTCCAGCACCATCGTCAACTGCTCCTGATCGTACAGGCCGTCCTCAATCTTCTTCTCAGTGTCGTTTACCAGCTCGGCGATGGCTGAGGTGATATCCTTACCGGCTGCTTGATCCGCCAGCCGCGAAAAGGTTTCCGCCAGCTTTCGGAGTACGGATTCCTCATTTGGTAGTCTGATGAAGCCTCGTGCAGCGCTATTGCGCGAAGTAATCCCGGTCACTTCAATGGATTCGCGGCAGGTCTGCGCCTGAAAGTCGTAGTCCGGTACTTTGCTGACCACCACGCCAGTCAACGTCACCAGTCCGTTTCGCAGCTCGCCTTTGGGGCAGAAGTGGGGGAATGCCACTTCAGTTTCGGCGTCGTCGTCTATCGGTTCGCTTGGGCGATCAAAGCCCATCAGGTCGACGGCAACAGACACGCCAAAGGATGCCTCAAACCACGCCCACAGGGTGAACTTGTCGGTTCCAGCGGGGAATTCATTGAAGGGCTCGGCAATCAGGTCGTCATGGGTCACCGGGATGTCTCGCAGCTTTGACCACTGACGCCGGGCTTCAATGGTGCGCAGCGTTTGTATGGCGTCTACGGGTTCGGCGCCGGTGTCAAACAGGAAACGCATTTCCCTTTCGGCATCCTCGGGATGAATCGACATCAGCTCCGCTGCTGACTGAACCCCGTAACGCTGGGCTTCTGTGTTGAGAAGAGAGAGGTAGTCTGAAAACGTGTTGTGCTTCATGAGTTTGCTCCGGATCATTTTTGATGGTTCAGGCGGCGACGGCCATGCGTGTGGTCAGGTGTTCAATGGCGGTCTCGCCAAGGATGTCGAGGCAATCTTCAAAGCTGTAAACGGTGTCCTGGTGCTCAAATTCGCCAGGGAGCGCGTCAAAGTGGTGTACGTGGTCAGCCGCGAACTCAGCGAGAGCGACCCACACCCGCAGGTTTTGCGTGATGTTCTTTGTGCGTGGATTGTTGTACGTGGCGTCGATGCGATCGGCTAACGCCAGAAGCGTCAGCGTTTCATTTCGCTGGACAAGAAATCCGAACATGGTTGCCAGGAACTCGGCGTCAGGCAAAATGCGTGGGAAAAGGACGGTGTTGTGTCTGCGGTGAACAATCAGGGACAGTTGGTTCATAGGTTTGCTCCAAGGTTGCCGTTTGGTGGCTGGCGGGTTGTCCCGCTCTGTTAAATGCCATTATAGGCAATATGCCTCTGGTGTCAACTAATTATAGACAGCGCAGTGCTTCTTCTTGATTTTTTGTTTTTGCAACGGGAACATTGCGATTTCTTTTGAGTGGGAGGGAGAACAATGGAAATTGGTGGACTGCTTTTGTCTCCGGTGTCGCAGCCGAGGGGTGAGGTAGAAGTTGCGAAGGCGCAAGGCGTCGAAAAGACTGGCGGTGAGGGCCTGATACCACAAATGAATCAGGCAAACGCCGCCGTGGTCGAGCCTGATGAAATGCCGACTTATACTCCGGAAGGATTGAAGCCGGCTGGCGGGACGGTTGGTGCGGGGCTTAGCGTTAAGGCGTAATCTGGCAACCGTCCGGCGGCAGAGGAATCAATGTACGGCACGCCAGTTGCTTCGATAGCCTTGATGATTCAGATAGGGCTCAGCGCCCTGTGTCGGCTAAAGGCTTCTTCCAGCTCTTCGTCGTCCAGCAGGGTTTCGTAGGCAATGGTTTCTATTCGATCGAAGTTCTCGGCAATCCATTTTTCGGCTTCTTCGAGGGAGACGGGTTCCCCGTCACGGGCACTAATGGATAGTGATTCGTCGTCTTTGTCGTAGTGAATGTGTGCAGCTCTAAGCTCACCTTCTTCGTTTTCCAGAACTCCGAACCGGCAATCTTCTGAAAACCGGTTGCCGGTCGCTTGTGGATCATTGGCCAGGTTAGCCAGAATGCTGCCGGCGCAATCGTGAATGGTGAGGTGGTTGTCCTGATGTGTCACATTGTAGGGGGTCAGGTCGATATTGATCTGCTCTGTCATGTCGATGTCCTTTGATGCGGTCGGAGTGGGGTAGCTTTCCACCATTTCCCAGGTGTTAGGGTCTCCGAACAGTTCAACGTTCAGCGCTTGCTCTTGTGGATCGTCACTTTCGAGGTCATAGACGATGGGGAGCCGATGGCCATCTTTGGTCTGACCGTGGGCGTATACGCTCACCCACAAATCCACTATATACCGTCCGTTAATTACTGCGAAGTCATGCCCGCCAGCCTGTTCTATGGTTTCATGGGTTGACTGGATGTTGTCTTGGGCATGAAATCCAAAAACAGTGCCGCCGAAGGTCTCGGCAATCATCCGGGCGCTATTCGTGCAACGGCCAAACTCTTCGCCGTTCGGCAGAAGGGCAATCTCCAAATCCGGGTCTTGATAGACCCCCAGTGATTCGTCGCTGCCATAGAACCACTCAAGTCTGTTCCTGAGCTCGCTCAGTGCTTGGCTGCCTGAAAATGCGTCGGAAGTGGGGCGCCCTGTCGGCAGGGGTTTTTCGTGGATGTCTGTGTACCAGGCCCGGAACTCCGGATTAATGACTGCGGTATTCGCGAGATGCTGAAAGCATTGGATGTCCGCTCCTGGCAAACAATCAATCCTGGCCCAGTGGGTTGTTGGGTCATATTCCCGGGGAAGAAGGGAGTGGAAAGCTCCAGGAAATATAATGGCATCCTGGGTTTCGAGGTTGACGAGTGCTGGCAGGCTGTTGCCCCCCTCCTTTAGCGGCAAGGCATCGGCGAATGCTTCCGGCCTAAAACGGTCTTTCAGCGCATGCTCTGCGAACCGGAGTTGCGTCATCCCCCAGGTTTCTTGGTCGTTTGGCCGTATCGATATCGGCGTATTGCGTTCCATCCAGTCCGCCAGCCAGCGATGTTCGGTGGTTTGTGTTTTGTTTGTCATGACGCAGCCCTGTATCTCTTTCAGGCATTATTCCGGTTTCCGGATGTTGGGCGGGTGCGGTTTTCCAGTTCTTTGGACGAGATGCGAATTGCGGGATAGGCGTTGCCGGGCTGCGCCCCTCTGGCGGGCCGTTGGCCCTTTCTCTGGATTCGATTCGGCCAGCGGCCTCGCTCATGGTTGGTCGGGCGCAGCCCTTCCTGAAACGAAAAAAGCCCTCACTGGGAGGGCGATGTGGAGGAGGGCGAGTGTAGCTTGGACGGGGTGGTGCGTTAGGCGGTCTCTTCTGTTCCGAGTACGTCCATGATTGTTGTCGGCCAGTTGGCGACATAACCGCTGTCCCAATCATCTTCGGCGTCGGCGTATTTCAGGATCTCGGTCAGCTCCGGATACTGTTTTGCAGTTTGACATCCTCCCCGGCATGAATGCCAAGGATTCCTATGCGCTCAGCGGCGGCGTTAAGCCGCTACTGAGTCGCTTCGGTGGGTTCCTGCTGCTGGCGACCTTGTTGCATCGCTCACTTCACAGGCGAACCGGGCGTGTCCCGCCCTTAAAATATTGATCGCGCCAACGGTGTCGGCGTTGTGTTGAAGGTCGCACTCTACACAGTGGAACAGCGATTGCGTTCGGCGGTTCTCTGCCGACACATGGCTGCAAGCCGGACAGGTTCGGCTGGTGTTGTGTGGCGGTACCGCCACCAACCAACCCCCGCTCCATTGGAGTTTGTAGTCCAGTTGGCGCCGGAACTCGAACCAGCCCTGATCCAAAATGCTCCGGTTCAGACCGGATTTGGCCCGGACGTTGCGCCCAGGTTGATCGAGCGTGCCCGCCGCTGACTTCGACATATTCCGCACCTTCAAGTCCTCGATACACACCATCGCGTGGTTTTGGCTGATGGTCGTCGTGGCTTTGTGCAGGTAGTCTCGGCGGGCATTGCCGATCTGGGCATGAATGCGCTGGACTTTGGCTTTCGCTTTCTTCCAGTTGTTGCTGAACTTGGTTTTCCGACTCAGAGCCCGCTGCGCTTTGCGCAAGCGGGCCTGGTGTTTCTTGAAGCTGTTGAGGGGTTTTAGGTGGTCTTCATCCTCAAACGCCGGCAAGGGGCGATCAAAGGCCGCAAAGCGAGCAACGCCCAGGTCGATGCCGATGGCATCGCCCTTCGGGGTTGGCACCTCCACCTCGCGTTCGGTCTGGATGGACACAAACCACTTGCCGACCGACTGGCTCACAGTGACGTTTTTCACCGTGCCCAGAACCTCGCGGCTGTTGCGATACCGCACCCAGCCGAGTTTCGGCAGGAACAGGCGACTGCTCGCCTGGTCCAGCTTGATCTGTTTGGGGTCGGGGTAGCGAAAGCGGTCGGAAACACCCTTTTTCTTGAAGCGAGGGGGCTCTGCCCGTTTAGCGAAGAAGTTGGTGTAGGCCCGCTCCAGATCCTTGAGCGATTGTTGCAGCGGGTGAACCGGGGCGTCTGCCAGCCAGACCGTTTCCGATGTATTGCGCCATTGCGTGAGATGCTTACACAGCCCGGCGTAGTTCAGTTTCTTCTCGCCTTGCTCATAGCGTTGCTTTTGCAGCGCCAGCGCCTTGTTGAACACGAACCGGCACGACCCTGCAAAGCGGCGCATAAGGCGCTGCTGCTGACCATCGGGCCGGAGTTCGTACTTAAAGGCTTGCAGGCGTTTCATTCCGTTCATCAGCCACTGTGTATCTATACAGTATTATAGGCCACGTTCCGCGGCCACGCTATCCTTCCCCGGCCTCAAGTGCCGAGGCTTGTCGCGTTTTTTGGTCAGAGGGTAGGCGCCGTAGGTGCTGAATGAGTTTCTCCGCGCCGTACCAATCTACCTGCTGATTCTGTTCCCACGTCAGGTCACACTCGCGTGCCAGCTTGCAACGAGCTCGCGCAAACAGGCTTGCTCCGAGATGTGCGCGTGAAAGCTTGCGCAGGTCAGGGCGGTTAGCTGGCTCATGGTCAGGTCAATGTTGTCTTTGGCGTTGGCGATGTGGCCGGTTAGCTCTGGTACTTGTTCAACGAGAATGTCTACCAAGTCTGCCTGCTTGCCTGGTGCCTTCTCGATCAGGCTCCAGATCGCACACTTAGTGAATGTGGGGTTGCATGCGGCGTGGACGGCCATGATGGGATATGCGAAATAAAAGCTGTGTTTGTAGCTGTCGGTGTCGTCTAGCGATTTAGCCAGCAGCGTGAGCACAGCCGGTGTTTCTGGTGTCCCGGCTTCAAGTTGCCAGTGAAGGGTGGCGTCATCCGGTTGCTCGTATTCAGGTAGGGCACGCACAGGTGTCCCTGAAAGCAATGTGCGGTCGTCGAAATGATAGGGCGCGAGCATTGGGCAATCCTTTCTTGAATAGGTTTGGAGGCTATCAAATGGGTGTGACTGCATGTTCGGTGCAGGCGAGCTGAGAGCCGGTCACTTCATAGTCCGCGTTATCGCCAGGCCCAAAATCGAAATCACCGGCCATTTGCAGCGCTTTTTGTTCGGCTTCTTCAAGGTTGTTTGCGGTCACCGGGATGGTCAGTGTGCTGTGCGCCGTTCTGGTGACTTCCACTTCAAAGGATTGTGTTTTCATGGGTTTGCTCCTGGTGGTGTTTTGTTTAAGGATGTCTCTACCTCTTTCTGCAAATTATAGGCATTATGCCGTGTGTGTCAATATTTCATAGACACACAGAAAGCAAAAAGCCCGCAGAAGCGGGCTTTCAGTTCGATTGCTCAACCGGAGGGTGGGTCACATTCCGGTGATGTGGTTCAGCACCTTGTACTCGATCTTTTGTCTGCCAGCAGTAGGAGCCCACCGAAGCGACTCAGCAGTGGCTCAACGCCGCCGCTGAGCGCCGTACACGCATTGTACGGCCGGCTTGGTCTGGCTTCGCTGTGATTTCGTAGCTGGAGCCAAATGCTGTAGCCCCTCGTGGTGATGTTGCTCGGATACCGTCATATCCGCTGGCAGCGCGCGCCCCTCTGGGTCGATGAGTTTTCGCTTGCTCGCACCCCTTTAGCCATTCTGGGCAACGGCCCAGTCTTTAGCTCACACCCCATAGCCATTCTGGGAACTGCAACTACTCAAGGCTCACACCCCATAGCTATTCTGGGCTACCCCCCACTCTCTAAGCTCACACCCCAACGCCATTCTGGGATCTCGGTACGCGAACTGCTCACACCCCATAGCCATTCTGGGGCCAGAACAGCAGCGGGTGCTCACACCCCATAGCCATTCTGGGTGTGTGGCCTGGCGCTGCGCTCACACCCCATAGCCATTCTGGGGAACGACCGCCAGAGCAAGCTCACACCCCATAGCCATTCTGGGTCGGGCCGCTCCCGCGACGCTCACACCCCATAGCCATTCTGGGTGATCCCTTGCTGGATGTCTACCGTTGGCCATCGTACAATTGCAAAAACATCCTAGTTCCGGTGATTAATTTGTCAGATTCCGCATCAAATCTTGAGCAGTTCAATGACGCCGGCGACCCGATTGTATTCAGTCGCGTGGCTTACATTCCATATCTCCAAAGCTTGGTTCGTAAGGGGGCGCCTAAGCATTGCGTCTGGATTGCGCGGTTTCAGGGTGGCGAAGTGGATCTTTCCCTGAAACTGCTCAACGCGGTCATGTTCTATGGCGTTTCGGGGGATCTCCCCGTCGAGTTTCTTTCGGATGCAGGGGATTGCGGTGTTGGAGTGATTTTCCATACTCGGCACAAGAAAACTCCGTTGACGCTGATGCCAGGTGCCCGCGCTGACCGGAATGACATACTGGGGGCTCAAATTCTTGCCAGGCACAGCAAGCGAAAGTCACTGGTTGTTGCCAAGGCGTTCGTTATCGCCCGTATCAGTCAGATGCATTGGTTGTTGTCGGGAACTGATGAGCGGGCTGCCAGGGTGCGAGCAGCCAGCTCATTGGCGGAGGTTCGGGCGATTGAAGCCGAGAGCGCCAAGTTGTACTGGGCGAAGTATTTCCGGACGCTCAATATGGACGGGTGTTCCCGACGCCAGGACAATCCTGTTAGCAAAGCTTTGGATGCGTTGTCGGCATTTACCGCGCCACTGTTTTTGCGATGGCTCGCGGTGCATGGCTTGTCAGCCAATCATGGCTATCTGCATGAGCCAACCTCTTACGAAGCCCTGGCATTTGATCTGATGGAATCCGTGCGCCATTGGTCTGAACAAGTGGTCTATCAGGAAGTGCTTGAAGGTGGCACTGATAATCTCACGGCCAGGGCAACCTCACGTTACAAGCATCTGCTGGAAGAGTGGGTGGAAGTTCCTTCGCTTCAGGTTTCCGCAAAGCGGAAGTTCGTCTTGTACGGGATGGTGTTGGCTTTGCGATCGTACCTGCTTGGCGAAATTAATCATGTTCACTTGCCGATGGATAGCGTTGTCCGCTCAAGAGGTCGCCCAGTAAAGGTTTCCTATAAGATTCCGGGGGCGGTGAAACGTATTCGCTGAAAGTGATGTGCGGGCCAAGAGTGCGGGAGAGTTTTTCGGGAGGCCATAAATAGGAAACCCCCGACCGAAGTCGGGGGTTTGGGGCGCTGTGAGCTATGGATGCCGCTAGACCTCCTACCTGCAAGCAGGCCAGCGCCCCGGTGCAGAACTACTTTCTCACATCAAAAACCCCGGCGTCAACAACATTTCATTCGAAAACCTTCTTTTGCCATTTATCGGCATTATTTCCATTAGTTTTTGTGTTCTGCTACATTGATTTCATCTTTCGATTGTGTGACCCAGAGGTTATGTCATGAGCGGCCAGTATATTTTCGTTGAGAACCCCATCTCGCCAACCCCTTCCAAACTCGAAAAGCAACGAATTTCCCCTATGAGTGCATTCATGCGCAGGGAAGGGCTGGCCCTGGAATTGCCATTCGAGCGGCGTGAAACCGATCATCGGTATCCGGACAAGAAAGTGGAAACGCTCCCGATCCCTCTGAAAAACGTCACCTTTGATCCCGTTGTCGTTGATCGCGAGAAACGCGTCCTGGAAGTGGGGGAGGTGAGCGTGCTGAACTGGCTGGCGCGGCTGGCGATTGCCGGGTTTAGTGTGCACAACACGGCTTCCGAAGCTCAGGCTGCTCAGAATGAGGCCGCCAACGGGCAAACAATCACAGCTGCGTTGGCGCAGTTCAAGGCTCTGGGCTACCCGAAGGTAACCATGGCGAATTTGGTTGGGTTTCTGGCCAAAGAGCCACGCGGGGCCAATTTGACCTTTGATGAAGCGACAGTCACAAAAGTTGTCAGCTCTTATCTTGGGTTTGGCGCCGGCAGTCACGGCTTTGCGGCCGCCATTGCCCAAGCATTTCTGGCGAATGCCTCCGGCTGGAAAGGCGACTCAGAACGACCAGTAACACCAGAGCTTCGAGCGGAGGTGTTGTGTGACGCCTTGAGTAACGTTGTGACTCCTGCCGCATTGCTTGCGCTGACTGAAACCACCATCCCCGAAGCTTTAGCTGATTATGGCTTGGCAAGCACCTCGCTCTCCTGTGTTCCACAACTCGAAGAAGCGGCTGCCCTGGAAGCCATGAGTGCATCCTCTGGCGTTTTGGAGGCCGGGTTATCTGTCGCCGCTTTTCGCTTGGGTGATCCAAGCGAGGCGGTTACGGCCCTGGTGTCCAGTGGCCCAACTTTCAATGGTCTGAGCTGGCTGTTAAATCCCAAAAAGGGTCTCGCTCTGTGGGCACGCGGGGATGCGGAAGCCATTTCCCAGCATTTTGGATGTCCATTGAGTCTTGTTGAGCGACTGAAACTGGATGCTCAACGAATCCTGAACGACTACGCGGGCAGCTTTGGTAACCTACACGATCTCCGCAACCAAATCGGTGGCGGTCTGGCCAGCTTTGGGGATCGCTACTTTAGCCGACTGGCCGACTTGGCCGACAGCGCCTCTCAGGTTGCCACCTTGTTTGACAGCGTGCCTTTCCCGGAATCTTTGTTGGATGCCAGTAGTGAGCGGGCATTCTGGGGCACTGGTTTTACTGCGAATGATCTCAAGTCTTCCTGGGACGATGTGGTTTCGGGTCTGGCTGCGGTGAACGATGGCATTGCTTCTTTGCGGGGCGTGGGAGTGGCGCCCACGCCGGCGCTGTTGGACGACCTGGAAAATCGTTTGGATCGGGTTCGCCAACTGTTCGGGCATATTCGCCTGGTGCTCAACAACATTCGTGTTTGGTCTGATGATATTGAGGCGGCGCGAGGTCGGGGTAACTTTGAGGTTTCCAGTGCTGGCGAGGCCGCGTTAACCCGAATTTCAATTCCAGATCAACTGGTGAGTTCGGTTGGCTTTAAGGGGTGGGTGAGCCGGGATGATGTTGCCGCGGGTGCCGCCAATGAGAGGGGGGATGATGCCCAGAGTAAAGTGGTTTCGGTTGACCCTATCAGCCTCCCGTTTTTGGCCCGCCGCAGGGTGTCTTCCGATGCTGTACGTGACGTTCTGAACCGGCGACAGTCAGAGCTGAAAGCGGCCGTTGCGCTCAGTCAGGGCCTGGCCGCGGACCTTCTCGGTAACAGCTCACTGGTGGAGGTCATGCTCAAAACATTCGAGCAGCAGGATCGCCGGCATTATGAAAACCGGGGCGCCACCGTTGATGATCGATTCCTTGCATTGCAAAGTCGCAGACACTTTCTGGATGAGTGGTTTCGGTTCTGGTCCTCACTGTCTCGGCCTGCCGTAGATTATGCGCAGAAGGAGTTGGTTGGCCTTGATCTGGGCTATTCCGACGACCTGGATAATCAGGACTCGGTTGGCTGGCGGAACAAAGCTCATGCGTTCCTTCAGGAAGGCAAAGGGTGTTTGTGGAAAGGCATGTTTGCGAAGGGGCGCCATAAGCCCTATGGCGTGAACTCCGATCGGTTGTTAGCCGCGGATCTGGACGCTCTTTCTCGGCGGATGTCCGACTGGATGGCCACACAGTATGCTGCAGAAGGCTATGCCAGTGCCGAGGTCGACTATCATGCACTCTGTGCGAAGCAGCTGGAAATGAGTGCTCGGGTTACGTCGCAAAGCTTGCCAACAAATCATCCGGCGCTGCAAGAGTGGCCGCTCCCCGCTACATTCCGGCCGGCAGAACAAGCGCGCCTGGCCAGGCCCGAGCCGTTGTCGGGACGTGAGATCGCCCGTGTTGCTGGCCGCCTGGCCGTGTCTATCCGTGATGCCGCCAGCTTCGTTCATCGGCAGACTCACCTGGATCGTGCGGCATTCAAGCCCGTCAAGGCTTTGGAATCCCTGGGATATTTGGGCAAAACCAAGACGGCTGACGGCGAGGTGCGCTACTGGTGTCCACCGGAGCGCCTGTGGGTTGCTGACTCGCCAGCGTCTACCTTGCTGCGCTCTATGATGTCAGAGCGTGAATCGGTGCCCGTAGCAGACCTGCTGGCGGAATTGGGCAAACTAGCCGCTCAAGCTGATGAAACCCAGCTCGGCGCTATTCTGGCTTTGTTGAAAGAACTGCCCCACACCTGGGGAATTGTGACGAGCTTGCCCGGGCTTCAGGGTGGAAGCGACTGGCCCATGGATGCCGTGCTGATGATTGGCAAGAAAAGTGTCGCAAAGGCGCCTCGCCAAAGCCGCGTGTATCCCATGTCCTTGACGCCCCTGAGAGCAAACTTGCTGGATGAGTGTTTGACCGGTGACCGGGTACACATGCCTGGCAATATTACGCTGCACTATGCCTATGATCGCCGTAACGACTATGTTCCCGAAGTGAAGCGAGCAGAGGTGCATATACCGACCAGCAAGGTTGCTGCCCCGGCACCCGACAAAGCCACGTCTCCATACCTGGATCGCCTTATCGGGATCGACCTGGGTGAGCGTGGTGTTGGTTTCAGTGTCCGGGAAGTCCGCCAGCCAAACTCACCTTTGGTTGCCCGGGGCATGGTTCCGGTACCCGCAATCCGCAAGTTGATTTCCGCAACCCGGAAGTTCCGCCAGCGTCACCAAAAGGCGATGAGTGTTCGGACCAGCCATGTGAATTTTGAGGAAATGCGCGAGGCGGTCGCGGGCAATGTTATTTCGGTCATCAAGTACCTCATGTGGCATTACAAGGCGCTTCCGGTTCTGGAAATGGATCTGTCGAACCTGAATAAAGGTCAACGTCAGCTTTCCCACGTGTACAACGCCGTGGCGGATGCCTTTATCAGTCGAGGTGTGCCAACCGTCGATAAGGCGAGGACGAATACCTGGCGGGGGTTCCGGATTGAGCATCCGTATCTGGATCGTGTTGCTGTTGATCCAAAAAGCAAAGCGACAAGCGTTGTACCGTTCAAGCTGTTCCCCGGTACCGGTGTGCGGGCAGCCAACACCAGTAAAATCTGTTCAGGCTGCGGGGTTAATCCCATTAAAGCTTTGCGGGAACATTCAGAGAGTCGGGTGGCTCTGGATGATCAGGGGTGCGTGGCTCTGGATGGTGGCGTGACACTGCAGTTCTTTACGCCGGCGTCGATCAATGCCGTTGCGGCAGGCGAGGGGGCTCCGGTACCACTGGCCAACAGGATTCTCACGATTACAGAGCTGCGCTCCCACCTGAACAACAACCAGCTTCGGATTCGTCCGGCGTCGGCCCAGTCGAAGGATACGAGCCAGTCACGGTATTGGTGTGCCAATAAGGACTGCCAGCATCACCGCCCGGATTACATGCTTCATGCCGACATGAATGCGGCGGATAACATTGTGTTGCGGCGGTGTCGAACTTTGATACCGAAAGATACTGAGGCTCTGTGACTCGTATGACTTCGACAATATCCAGGTTGTAACCCCTCGGCTTCACCGAGAGCTTCTGGAAAAAGGTTACCACTATGGAAAATAAGCGACAGCGAGCAATACAAATCATTGAGGGTCTTCGCAATGGAGGCTTCGAGACAGAAGAAATGGATGAGGAGATGATTGATGAGTTGCACAGGATTTTACCGGACCCGGAGTTTGAGCGCTTTCTGTTCTGGGGACCGGAGGGGCCGGATGAGGAACGATTCAAAACCATGACAACGGAGGAGATTGTGGATGAAGCTTTGGCATATCGCCCCATCCAGTTGTAGTGGTGTGCTTGACATCCTCGCGCCACCAAATCAAGCAGGGTGATTCCTCCTGCGAGACGCTCATGCCCGAGCGCGAGAAAGGCTGATAGTTGCCTGAGACATTCGGAGCGTTCAGACGGTCACCCGTTAACCATTCATAGAGGAAGCCCGCTTTGCGAGCATACTGACCGCTCGGTTCTGATGCGATCCAGTCATTGAGTTGCTGTTTATTCAGCACTGAAAACACGCGACTCAATACTTCCAGATTCACCCCTTCATGCTTCAGTGCAAACGCCAGGTGGGCAACCGGGGTGTCGTCGGGCTTGGCTTGCGGCGATATATCTCATGGCGGACGCCATCATTAAATGAGGTCTTTCGATCTCGGCCGATTTGGCAAACTATTGAAAGTTTTTGGGTGACCGGTAAATTAAGGGTCTCCGTAAGCCATGCATAGCCCGCCCATTCATTCATTGTTCTGTTCCCCCTGTAAAACCGCCAATTCAATTATCTTACCGCAAAATTGATTAGTATTAGGCGTCATTCCGCATTTTTGATTACTCATGGCCTTTGTTAGCTCTCACAAACGATGACCAGAAAGCGGCACCAAAAGGCACAAAACCTGCTGTGTGGGGCTCTGAATTCACCTGGAGCGCCCACAATCGCCCCGGGTACCTTTGGCATCTAGGTTGCTGGCGGACTGTTTGGCTTGGCTCGACAGTCGAGATCTAGGCGATGGTGATAAAGGGTGTCCGTTTTGGTTCTTCCGGTCGAGCGGCGAGGATATCGCCGGGACGAAATTTCGTGATCTGCTGCGATTGGTGCGGCGCGGGAAATTAAGGCGATACCTCGCAAATAGGGCTCAGGGAATGTTTCAGAGTCGCTTTGTTGCTGGGTTCTGCGGATGAGTGAAAGCAGTTTTTCATCGGTCTCCGGATCAAAGCTGCTCCCGGCCGGCAATTGATTAAACGCATCATCGGGTTGATCTGTTTTGTAGTCGCGCCCTCGCCGGACGTGCCGGCTGCTTCCTGGTTCTGCGTGCAGATCCATTGATGCTCCATTGCCCGGACGCGACTCGCGAAGTCCAGTCTGGACGCCGGGTGGGGCATGTTGTTGTGCTAGCCTGGCGAGGGGGCTATACGCATTTGTTCCTGGAGGTCGTCGACGCCGACCACCTGGCCCGTTCAGCCAGGTGGCGCTCTGGTTGCCCTAATCAGTGGTGCTTAATTTGGCCACTTTTTCAAAGATTGTTTGTTTAACCCCTGAATTCTCTCTCACACCAAGTTCATCTGAGACGGTTCCAGAAATAATTGTTTTGCTGTTTTCTGGTGTGGCAGTGCATTCGCCGTTGTTTTTGTTATAAAGCAGGCGAAACACGGTCATTAGGATTCGATAATGCGATGAGTTTGAGTTATAAATCGCACGATTGATAAAGACTCTGGGGCCTTCAAAGGCAACGGTGTATTCTGGATCTTTGGCGCCACGAATAAAGTGGGACACCAAAGACAGTGACCCTTCTCCGAGTTTTTTGCTGAAGTTATCCCCCTCAAGCCATTGTCGGCACAACTCTGGATAGGGTACTTCAATATTTGCTTTGGCTTTCAGTGGTGGTGATAAGGACTCCTTGCCATTTTCCAGTGCCCAGACCCTCAAAAGCGTGTCGCCTTGATGTTCAAATAGCATCAAGGATTGCGTGTGACAGGCATACGTATTGATAGCCGATTCGGTAGACAGGATGGTGTTGGCCCATGTGTCTATTCGGTTGGTAGCGGGGTTCTGCGTCAAGCGATGATTGGTGGGCAGGGAAAGTAACTTGGCTGTCACCAGGGGTAGCGTGTCGATTCCTTTAGTGTTGTTTGCCACAAACGGTGTGGTAGCGGTTATTTCCATCTTTGCATCATGGATCTTCCCGGCGTATATCGCGCCTATGAGGTTAGTGCCCGTCACTTTGCGCTTTTTGCCTTGGTATTCGTAAGCGTTATACCTTTGGATGCTTAATACGCTAAAGGTGGTCTCTTTCTCGGGTGCGGGAGCATCTACGTCCAGATCGCGTTCACTCAATTTGTCACTGTCTAGCCAGCGTTTCATTATGATTTCAATAAAAATGCGCCGGTATGTCGCTGGCGAGCCCTTCAACGCTTGTTCAATGCTGAGCCCTTGCGTGGTTGGCATGAGGCCTTGTTGCAACTGACTAATCTTATAGCGTCCGAAGGTATCAGTGAAAGTGGATGGTTTCGGTGTCGAAACCCATCGTTCGCCGTCGTCGGGCGGGTTGCTTATGAATAGGTCGTTGCCCTCAACCCCGGCCGTCTTTGGTGCTCTCTGAACTTTAAACTGGATCGTGCTTTTTTCGTTGATCGCTGCGCAAGCGCCCTGGATTTCACGGTCTAATTGCTCGCTTTCATCATCGGTTAATGTCAGGTTGGAGTCCACCCCATACGTAATTGGAAACACACCATCGTCACACAGCGAGAGTGCATCAATCCCAATGAGGTTTGGATCAATGGCAGGCACGCCAGGTTTTAATCGATGTTTTTTTAGTGCGCCAAACCGCAATGCCGGTTCAAACGGTGCAAACGTAAAACCAATGCCGGCGTCGTTTAAGAAAACCTCAAATTTGGCTTGCCAATACACCTCGTTGGCGACCTTGGATTGCATAATGGCGTTAACTGCTTTTTCTTTCTTGTCAGGATCGCTCATTGTAGCTGGTGTAGCCGCCCTGAAATTCACGTATTCAAGTCGGTCAAAGGTTTTAATTTTCTTTAGGTTTTGTGAGTCATAAATGGTGATTCCACTACCTCTGAAAAGCGTGTCTGCTTCGGGGTTTTGGTATCTGAGTTTTGGTTGATAGATCCTGAAATTGACGGACTCACTTCGATGCGGATGTTTGTCAATCTGGAATGACAGTAGTTGTCGGGGGCTGGTGATGGCGTCTGGCTGGAAAACAAATTTATTATCTCTGGCGTCTAACAATCCGTAGCCTTCCATATCGTTGTGCTCTCGAATAAACGGAGCGAGAGCGTGTAAGGCAAAGCAGGCCCTGAGCAAAGGCATCTCCATCCGGCTGACCTGCTCATCGGTTTGCTGCAGGGCCTCCTTCATATACTGTCGGGCCTGGCGGTTGAAGCTGGCGGGCACTGATTGACCGATTGTGATGCTTAACGCTTTGATCGTTCCCTGGTTCCAGGAATAGATGAAATCTCCAAGGCAGTTGGGTTCCTCGCCGCTTAACTCTGTCAGGGCTTCCTTGATCGCCTCACGAATGCGTTTGTGCTTCTCTTTGTAAGAGGTCTGCTCTTTTTCGAGCGTTACCGTAACCGGCAGCAGGAGCAAGTTTAGTTGCGGGGCTGTCTCAAGAAGCCAGTTACATAGGCTTCTCACACGCATCCGGGTATTGGAATCGGTGAAGTCGTAACGGTTGAAGTGCAACATGATTCAGTGCCCTCCTTTGAGCAAAGTATTTAACTTCCGTGCGATGGCGTGGGCATTATGTCGGACGCCAAGCGTGTAAATGTCCGGGTCATCGCCAAATCGCTTGAGATCCCCCGTTGCTCGCCGGTCATTAAAGGTGTTGATGGCGACGATCTTGGTGTGGGTTTCCGGGAAGATGGCTCTGATATCGTTAAGATGGCGCTCCAGCGTGTCTTCTAGCGCCTCATTGCGAGTCTTCTGAGCATGATTTTCGACAACAAAGTAGGCAGTCGAACTCAAGCATTTGGCATCGATTGCCAGTACCTGATTCCTGGTAACCAAAAAGGCATCGGCAAGCTCATACGCATTTGCCGCTTGCAGGTTGTTGTGTCGGTCCAGAAGTTTAACTCCCGGGTTGCTCTTTACGAGCAACTGCAGCGCCTGGTGGATAATCAGCTCTCCAAAGTTGCCGTTAATGTCTGCAAGGAACCAGGGTGTCGGGTATCGATATCCGTCAGCCGCTTTTTCCTCATAAGGGTCAGTTAAAAGCTCCAATGACATTGTCTGTTTGTCGCTGAACAGTTGTTGGAAATCCAGCGAGTGTCCGCCAGCCTGGAAGACGTATGAGCTGCGACCATTAACCATTTTGAAGCCCACTTCATAACTGACAATGCGTGAGGGTGACTGAAAGAACAGTGTGTCATCAATGAAGGCTTCCATGCGTGACTGGATTGCTGATGGCAGTTGTTCCGCCTTGCGGTGCAAATTGTCGATGTACGCTTGTTGCCCGTGCGTCCAAATCAGTGGTGAGCGCAGCGCTTCGTAGAACTCGATAAACACCGGTGTCATATCCGGGTGTTCACTGATTGTCTGGCGATAATCCCGAATCCAGCTCAGGATTAGATTTTTGGCGTCCTCAAACGTTTGCAAAAGGGCTTCTTGATCAAGGCCGTGGATAATCGGCCAGGATTTATCCAAATCCTGATCGTCTTCTGATAATGGTGATGTCTGGAGCGTGCGCACCACATGAGCATTGGCAACTGACATAGCCCCGGTCATTTGCTCAATTTGTTGGTCTGAGTGTCCTTCAAAAATGGCATCCAGCCCATTGTTCAGTACGGTGGTCACTTCCGGGCAGGCGTAAATGCATTGGGTTTGCGTGAAATTAGTTCGCTCGATCCGGCCGCAGCCCTGGAGCAATGTCGATAGCAGGCTGATTTCATGCTGGCGATCAAAGTACGGCTTGGCGTCTGGGTTTGAGATGTGGCTATCCAGATCAACGTCTGTGTTCAGCGTGGGCTCTCTTTCCGGATTCAAATGAGATTCCCTGGCCAGAAAATCGAGGTAGTGGTGGTACATCTCGCAGCGGTTAAAAAAGCGAGCCTGAACCGGTTTTGGGTTCATGTTTTCGCTGGCGTCTTCTGGCCGCCTAATGTGGCTGTAAAAGGGTGGGGCGCATAGAAAAAGAGCGTCCAGGTCCCGGGGTACCCATGCCGTTGATGTCGGCGATTCGGTGCTTTGTTTTTGGGGTGCAAACAGTTCGTTTTGGGCTGCCCTTTTTTGCCCTCGTTTTTTCGGAAAAATAGTTTTTAGCGATTCGTGGTTCACGATCAGGTTAATGCCCCGTCCGGCTGAGACATAGGAGCTGGCAATGATGACATTCATGCCGTGATGTTCGTTCAAAAAGCAGTTCATCACGTTGAAGTCGGCAGCATGTGCGCCTCGCACGGGGCCTCTGGTATTCAGCCCCAGCAATTCTTTCAGGCGATAGCTTGGGGATCGTGAGTTGGGGTTAGCGTCCTGCTCACGGATTAACTTGGTAGCCTCACGCTCGAACTGGGCCGAGTGACAAACCACCATGGTTTTACGGAACGTCGGTGAGTTGCGACTGAACCGGCTGTATGACTGGGTAGCATGAGGATGTTGTGTAATTACGAAAATACCCGCGCTGGCTTGAATACCAGGCTCGCCCAAGTCTTCGACGGATTGGGCGCCCTGTTTGATGGGGAAGGCTTCGACGCTGAATTTGTACCCGTTAGCGGCTATCGTTTCGTGTTTAGCCAGGTGCTTGAGCGTTTTCGTGACGTTCCCCTGGCTTTGCATCAGTGCCAGCGAAAACGACTGTTCGCCCACAGAGTCCAGGTTGTTGGCATTTACATGGTCAAGGGCTCCGAGAAACTGGTTGAGCTCGTTTCGCTTATATTTGTTGCCCATGATCCGTTTCTTGAGGTCTTCGTCCTGGCATTTCTCGGTATCAGGGTCTTTCTTGAATAGCCCGTAGAGAACACCCCAGGTCGCCTTGTAGAACGCCTGTTGCGCATCGTCATTAAGCTCTTTGACAGTGATCGTTTTTGCTTCTCCCCGTTCATCCTGTTTGCGGGCAACCAGTTCCAAATCCTCTTTGCTCAGTTCAATAAACCGGGCATTTATATCTTCAAAGAGGATTCGGAGTGCGGTTAATGAAAACGCTGCGATATGATTATTCTCAAAGCCCCCGGTGGCACTGAGAAGGAAGATGCGGTTGATGCGACGCTCATTGTTCACCAATCGCTTCAGGAACGCTTCAGCAGCTCGTATGCGGATCGAAACTGGAAACACGACGTTGCCCGATTCGTCGTAAAGTCGATAATGCTCAACGAACGCTTCTTGCATGCCGTAGATCGTGTGGCCTTTCTCGTAGGCATACGGTATGTCGATGGGCACGTCCTTGGGGGTGCGCAGTACGGTTTCTGGCGCCAGGACTCCTTC
>Ga0194137_10000034_pt1 | contig 89916 bp, 87 predicted proteins | sample TARM_MetaG_T3_14_FD_134025 | JGI IMG/M metagenome (GOLD analysis project Ga0194137, IMG submission 134025) | Freshwater microbial communities from Pennsylvania, USA, analyzing microbe dynamics in response to fracking - TARM_MetaG_T3_14 (version 2) | ecosystem: Environmental > Aquatic >...
ACCTTCAACCTTTCCGACTGGAGGATCCGCTCCCTGTTTTTGAAGTTGATCAGAATCTTCTCGATCAGAATCATGATTACGCTTATCACTCCGACATAAGTCGTCAAAGCATTCCAGGCGAGGGTCTGGAATTGCCGATCGGATACGCCTAAAATCAGGCTCAGAGTCGCGAGGTAACATCCCATCGTCAGAAAAGCGATAGCGGCTGCCGCGACAACGCGGCCACGGGAATCCAATTTCAAGAACGTCTTGCTGTAGACAGGAATCAGGATGAAGGCCCCGGTAGAGAACAGGAACGATTCGAGCATCCCTGGCCCTCCAACATAGAACCGGCATGCATTCAAGATGATATACAGCGGGAATACACTCTTGTGGCCTCCAAACAAGGCCACGATGATGAATGGAATATATCTCAAATCAAATATAAATCCAATATCTAGCTTTATTGGCTTGATGATACAAAGAATCATCGTAATGGCCGATAGAACAACAAGGATATTGTTGGAATAGGGGTGGGTTTTATTTTCAAAAAAGATTAAAAAAGTCAAAACCGGAACTAATAAAAATAAAAAATTCAAGAGCAAGGTCTCAAACAATGAATAACTTCCTTTCAATATTTGATACAGCAAGGAAATAACCTTCATTTTCAAGCTATATTCTGTCAGTAAGCATTTCGTTACACCATTATAATCACAGATTGCTCAATTACATATGATTTCTTCGCTATATATTTTGAATAATCCTAAAATTTAAATTGAAAACGCTGCCAACGAAGATTTTGAAGTGGCTTGAGCCAGGAAGGAATCGCCGTAGGACACGGCCTCTATCGTGCGCAGCTTCATGGCCTCGCTGCGCTGTCGTTCTTCCCTGCGAGCGCCAAAAAAAGGCCGACGAAGTCCATTGCGTGCCCTGTTTTGCAGCCATCGTACGATTGGGATTTTCCTGTTCTTCCATTTATTCCGTTGTCGTTCCTGTGCTATTGTAGGATATGGCAGCAGCCAAGTTCTGTAAGTCGAAACCATTCAATCGGAGGTAGTTTCTCAATGGCCGATGCTGTAATAAATCCGCAGAATACAAAATATCCAATCGAGGTCATGAAGGCTGTTCGCGCATCCCTGGGCGCAGATGAAAACTCGGATGAGATGGACAGCCAGATCAATACTTTGGCGCAAGTCCGTGTCATGGACATCTTCCTGGAGTCGCTCGGAAATCCAGCGCGGGGCCAAGTCATTCGAGACACGGTAGGCAAGGTTTTCGGGTTCGACCTCGATCTCATGTCTCAAAACGATGAAGGCAACCTGCTTGCGAGCTACAACTCCGAGATCATGGCCGGTGTGCGAACCTATCTCGGCCTGGCTTCGGATGACAGGAGCCGGGACTCTGCGATCATGAGTTTGAAAAAGAATGACGTCATGGACCATTTTCTATCCGCCTATGGAGAAACGATTCCAGGTTCGGACAGCCGCCGGATAATCAATTACATCTTCGGGGTAAATATTGACGGCCTAAGCGGGCTTGAGCGCTCGAGATTGTCGGTTTACTCGAAGGGCCAATGGGAGCTGAACAACCAAAACGACGTGCTGATCATTAAATCGAGCAAAGGCGACGTCGATCTTTATGTGGGTCCGACAGCCTATTACGTGGACAAGCTCGGAACAGACCAGCTTCCTCCTGAACTTGTACATGCCCTGCTTTCGCTCGGATTCACTCTCGATACGGATGCCAACCTGTATACCTACCACAACGTATCCGGCGAATCTGTTCCCGATGCGTTCAAAGGGGTTATCGGCGCAATTGTCACTTGCATTCAAACTAACTTTGCCAACCTGTAAAGTCGGGCAGGCCCGGCCAAGCTGCTTGCCGCAGCGGCGGCCGGCAGTCCTCCACACCTTGCCTATGACTCTTGTAAATGGCCAAAAAAACCCTGCTCAACGAATGAGCAGGGTTTCTTTGCCTTTATGCCGTACAGTATGCAGACGACAAGCCGCCACATCATATGGATTCATTCACGCAGAAAGGGTGCCTGCGGGTTTAAAAGGTCCTCAACAACTGCTTGTAGTCCTCGTAAGCCAGCTTCCACTCCTCCATGCGGACTATCTTTCTCCCGTCCAGCAGGGCGGCGATGACATCGAGACAGACATGCCAGCCGGCCAGATCCTTGGGTGTATGGCCGGTCATCTCGCGGATGGTCTCGATCAAGACGAGGCGGCATCCGCCGGGTTCCGGATACAATTCGAAACGGACCCGGTCCTCGCCCCAAGCGTATTCAAGGACGGAATGCTCCCGAAGCTCGAGAATTTCGAGCTCCTTGAACGTGCCGTCCTGCATGTCGAACCGGATGCTTCCGCCTTCGCGAAGCTCTTCCACCCGCAGCTCCGGGAACCATTCCGCCAGCTTGTCGTTGACGGTGAGCGACGACCAGACTTTCTCTGCCGTGTGCTTCAGGCGCCGCTCGAAGCGGGCTTCGTAGCCATCCGCTACAGGGGTTAATGACGCCAACATGATTGGACCTCCTCCTTGGGAATCAGGGCCGCTGCCCCGGGATCCCTGGTTTCACGCGGGCCGTTCTAGCGGTCCTCTTCGTCCATATGCTTCTCCAGTGCGTCCAGCTTGTCCGACCAGAACCGCCGATAAGGCTCGAACCAATGATCCAGCTCCTTCAATGGCTCCACGTTCAATCGATACCAATGGCTTTGCCCTTCTTTTCTTACCGAGACGAGCTCTGCTTCGCGCAATATCCGCAAATGCTTGGAGATTCCGGGCTGACTTAGCGACGATAAAGCAACCAGCTCTCCGACAGAGCGCTCCCGGACGCGCAGGGAGTCGAGAATTTTTCTGCGCTGGGGCTCGGCGAGCACTTCAAACAGCTTGTCCTCATTCATGGCTTATACATTACCTTTCAGTTATATTTCTGTCAAGGCATGAAAAGCAGCCGGCATACGGTGGTCTCCCTGCCAAACAATGCGCTATTTTCATCGGTCAGAAGGTCGTGTACCGTATAATTCCAAGTATGCTTTTTTGATAACCCAACTTTATACCGGAAGGAGTCGAATCATCCCTGTCGAGCTGCTGCTCAACACCGATACATCCTCTTACAGCCTCTTCGTCAACGGCGAGCGCCTCACGGACAAAGGCTTCAACAATTCGGGAATTTCCGCTTTGACGGACCTCCGGTTCGAAGTGAACGATGCGGACGGCATCTTCTACATCGACAACGCCAAGGTCGAGAAGCTGGGCTGGCCCCGGTTCCAACGCTCATGCCTCCCTATGGCTGGCCTTGGGCTGACCTTCGCCACCCCATGGCGCCTCATCAAAAAGCCCAGAGTCCAGCCTCGGGGCTTTTTCCTTTGGTGCGAATAAAGGAGGCCTTGCGGTGGAAATTTAATCCTTGGACTTGCGCCGGAGATTCCCGGTCCAACCGGCGTTCACAGAACCTAACTCGACGATGTCAGCGTTGAAGCGCCGGCTGGCTCATAAATTCCAGGTTCACGGCCCTGCATTTATGTTAAAATAGCTGTAGACAAGCATTGGCTGGTCCATTAGCCTTGCCATTCTCATTTTGCCCTCGGGCTCCAATGAGGAGAAACCATCTACAGAAACAGGACACTAGGAGGAGTTACAATGGCACTCGTTTCCATGAAGGACATGCTGAACAAAGCGCTTGCCGAGGGCTACGCCGTCGGCCAGTACAACATCAACAACCTGGAGTGGACGCAGGCGATCCTCGCTGCGGCACAGGAAGAGCAATCCCCGGTCATTCTCGGCGTATCCGAAGGCGCGGCCCGTTACATGGGCGGCTTCAAAGTCGTTACCGCCATCGTCGGCGCTCTGATCGACGAAATGAAAATCACGGTTCCGGTTGCCATCCACCTCGACCACGGCTCCAGCTTCGACAAATGTAAAGAAGCCATCGATGCCGGCTTCACTTCCGTCATGATCGACGCTTCCCACCATCCGTTCGACGAGAACGTCGAGACGACGAAGAAAGTCGTTGAATACGCGCACAGCAAAGGCGTTTCCGTTGAAGCCGAGCTCGGCACGGTCGGCGGCCAGGAAGACGACGTCGTTGCTGACGGCGTTATCTACGCAGATCCTAAAGAATGCTTCGAGCTGGTCAAGCTGACAGGCATCGACTGCCTGGCTCCTGCTCTGGGCTCCGTCCACGGCCCTTACAAAGGGGAGCCTAACCTCGGCTTCAAGGAAATGGCCGAGATCCGCGAGACGATCAAGCTTCCGCTCGTACTGCACGGCGGCACGGGCATCCCTACGAACGACATCAAGAAATCCATCTCCCTCGGAACGGCCAAGATCAACGTGAACACGGAGAACCAAATCTCCTTCACGAAAAAAGTCCGTGAAATCGTGACGGCTGACCATGAAGTCTACGATCCGCGCAAATTCCTGGCACCAGGACGCGACGCGATCAAAGCGACGGTCATCGGCAAAATGCGCGAGTTCGGTTCTTCCAACAAAGCGTAAGACGCCCGCAGGAACGAAAAAGGCAGGAAGGACCTCGGTCCTTCCTGCCTTTTTTGGCATGCCGTGCCCGGAAGTGGAGCTGATCCCAACACGACCGCTGTTTAAGGGCGGAAGAAGCAGGCTCTTGTCCGGTCATGGACTCTTGCCAGTCACCGGCTCCTTCGGCAGTCATGTCCCCGCCGCCTCGATCGTACACTAGAACGAGGATGCTTGTACGAGACCGCTATCGGAGGGATGACGATGAAAATTACATCCGGGGGAATGGAGGCCGTCTATTACGGCCGCGTATCCGCCTACGGCATGAGCCCGATTGAAATAACGCTGTCGGAAGAAAAGGACCCTCTGACGTTCCATTTCTGCATCGAGCACGACCCGCAGCGGGACGACATCGCGACGGACATCCGGCTGATCCGCTACAACGAAGTCCGGATCGCCTGCATCAACTATCCGCGAGGCAAGCCGACCGGCAATGAGGATCTGATCCATCTGGGCGTACTGGACAGCCGCAGCCTGTCTCTGCGCTACGAGGTGACGATCCACTACGACTTGTCGGCCTGGGCGCTGGCCTTCACGTTCTACTCCGGCAAGGGAGGTCCGGGAGATGAATAAGCTCGAGATCCAGGATCCCAAGGTCGCCAGCAAAATCATCGCCGCCAACGCGGAAAGCGACAAAAGAAAAGCCGAGCTCGGCTTCCTCGGAAAATTTTTCGGCTCCGGCGAAAATGTCCGCCTCTATATCGTGGGCACGATCGCGCTGAGCGTCCTGCTCATCGCCCTCGTGTACACGCTGACGCCCGCTTCCTACCGGTCCGCCGACTTCGGGCTGAAGGAGATGTGGACGCTCGTCGTCCTTCCGGTCGAATCGACCATCATCGGATATTTGATCGGATCGCGCTCCAAGGATTCCGGAGGATGAGCCGTCACTTCAGCATCCGCAGCAGCAGCGCTTCATACCAGCGCCAGGGCAGCAGGGCGCGGCCCCAGACAGAGAGCCTCATGCCGCGCCCGGACAGGTAGCGCATCCGGGGCTTGGCCGTGCCGGCGATCGATGCGACAAGCCGGGCGACTGCGGCAGGATCCGGCGCGTTATCGGAAGTTTTGCGCGAATAAGCCAGAATCCTGTCCAGCATCCCTCGATATGGAGAGGCGTCGGAGACATGGACCGCATGGAAGCCCTTCTTCCAGATCTCTGTCCGGTAAGCTCCCGGCTCCACCAGCGAGACATCGATGCCGAAAGGCTTCATCTCCAATCTCAGCGCCTCGCTGAAGCCCTCCACGGCGAACTTGGACGTACTATAGGGCGCGTAGCCGGGAAGGGCGATCAGGCCGCTTACGCTGCTGATATTGACGATATGCCCGCAGCCCTGCCCGCGCATATGCGGCAGCACCGCTTGCGTGACGGCGATCAGGCCGAACACATTGGTTTCCATCTGCTCCCGCCAGGCCGCCATCGGCACCTCCTCGACGAAGCCTCCCGCCGCGTAGCCCGCGTTGTTGACCAGGACGTCGATTCTCCCATGCCTGCGCATGACATCCGCAACAGCCTCCCGGATCGCAGCCGGTTCCGTGACGTCCAGGCGGATCGTCTCCAGACGGTCCTGCACCGCTGCGCGTTCAGCCTCTGCGAGCAGCGTCCCGCTCTTGCCGGGATTCCGCATCGTCGCGATGACCTTAAATCCTCGCCTGGCCAATTCGACGGACGTGAGCAGCCCGAACCCGCTCGATGCCCCGTAACCAGGGCGATTCTATCCCCTTGCTTCATCCCTCTCTCCTCTCCGCCCCGGCCAATCAGAGCTTGTATTTCCGCAGCAGCGGGATCCCGATCCGGTTCAGCACAAGATGCAGGAACGACCAGCCGGCCCTCCGGTGCCAGGGCAGATGGGCATCATACACGGCGCTGTACTCGATGTCGGAGACAGCGCCGCGATTGCGCTTGAACTGAGCGGCCCCGGAGCTCTCATGCAGCAGATGCCCGCTCGAGCCGGCCGTCCGGATCAGGACCGCGGACAGCATCCGGTACAGGCCAAGCTCCTGCGGCAGCGAGGTGTCATAGCCGAATACAGGCGTCGTCATGATCCCATTGCGGCAGAAATACCCCATGACCCCGTCGATCCGCCCCGTCTTCCGGCTCCGCAGCGCCTGGAAGCGGAGCAGCTTCTCCGTTCTTGCCAGCTCGAGAAACGCTTCCCCGAATTGGGGATTGTCGTACGAGTATTTCTCCAGATACAGCATTCGGTACAGTTCAGCAAGCCGCGGCATATCTGCGCTCTTCAGCTCGTCGTGATCCATGACCTCGTAGCCGCTCGATGCCAGCAGAGCGTAATCGCGCTTCACCAGCCAGCGGGCCTTGGCGTTCATCGCAGCCGGGTTCGACGGCTCCAGGAAATAGATCTGGCGGCTCGGAACAAGCCGGAAGCCCTCCTGCACGAGCGCGTCCAGCAGTTCCCCGTGGTTCGTGCGGTTCAAGGAGCGCAGCACGAGGCCGTAATCCGGGAAACGCTGCTTCAGCGTCTGCGCGACGGCCTTCAGCTGATCGGGAGAGCAGGACGGGTACAGGTTGGTGGACACCATCCAATTGTTGATATGCGCCGTCCGGTTGAAGCGGCTCGCCTTCAGCAGACCGCCCATCACCGTCAGCAGCCCGGAGAGCAGCACGCGGGCCGCGCGGGAGCGGATCAGATGCAGCTCCTGCCGGGCGTAGCTGACATAATGCGTATAGGGCGAGCAGACATAGGAGTTGCCGTATTCCGCCTCGTTCAGCGTCACCGGCAGCACCTGCTTGCCCGCCTGGACGACATAGAGCCTCGTCCGGACATTCGGAATGAAGCCCTCCACCGACTGCTCCAGCATCGGCCGCAAAAATCGCTCCGCGTACCGGCCGTCCTCTGTTTTCGGCCACGGGATCTTCTCTGCAGAATCCCGTTCATACAGCGTGATCTCCGCCGCTCTGCTCAAGCTCGAACCTCCTCTCTACCCGGCGCAGCTTGCGGTCTCCGGGAGCATGCCGATAAGCCGAGAAGGCTACATGGGGAGGCTGGCTGCCCGTCCGTTCGCCGAGCGCCCGCAACGCCTGCAGGATCGCCGACTGCGACGCTTCCCGGTGACGGTCGTCCACCTCTAGAGCCAGCTCCATCTCGCCCGGAGCATGCTGAACGGCGTGGTAGGCCGTCACCTCGGAGGCTGCAGCCACGATCGCCCGGGTAATGAAATCGGGGAATATCAGCACCTGCCGGTCGCCGCTTACGGACGGAAAAGCAAACATATCGTCGCAGCGGCCTTCAATCCGCTCGATGGCCAGAAAGGGCGAGCCGCAAGGGCAAGGCTCCTGCCGCTCCGTCAGCAGATCGTTCAGCCGATAGCGGACAATCGGCTGTGTCAGGCGGGAGAAGTCGGTCAGGATCGGCACGAACTTCCCGGCCTCGCGGTCAACATATTCCTTTTGCATGCAGACGACATCCTCGTTGATATGCAGCGTGCCATGGGCGCAGGTGGCGCCCAGGAACCCCTCCGTGAACTGGTAGACTTGATGCAGCCGCTGACCGACGGCCTTATCGATGATTCCCTGGTCCAGGGGATCGAGCACCTCGGCTACGGACACGAGCTTGTCCGGACGGATCGACAGCCTTCCTTCCCGCTGCAGGTCCGCCAGCAGGCGCAGCATCGAGGCGGGAGCGACGAGCAGGCTCGGCTGCTGCTGCTGAAGGCGGGCGACGAGCTCCGCAATCGGGTCCAGCAGATCGTAGAAGCGGAATTCGATGTTCCGGCTGCCGACGGAGCCGTACAGATTGCTGTCCGCCCTCAGAAAGAAGGCGATGCGGTGGCGGCCGAGCAGCGGTCCGGGCAGCACCTTGGCCAGCACCGTCCCCGCCCACGCCAGCCGCTCCCTGCGGCTGACCAGGAACAGCCCCCGGCTTCCCGACGTGCCGGAGGAGAGGCCGACCGTCACGTCGCCGATCATCGGCGCGAATTCGCGCGTGCGCTCCGCCCTCAGCGCCAGCTCCATGGCGGTCTCCTTGCGGATCCCTGCCGTATTCAGCTCATCCAGGCGCTCCATGAACACGCCCTTGTCGATGACGGGATACGACCGCCAGCCATCCGGCGAGCCGTCCCGCCACAGCTCCCGGTAAAAGGGAGACTGCTTGCGCACCTCGCGCAAATGCCGCCGGACCCGGCGCTCCTGCCAAGCCTCCAGCCGGCTCCGATCGCGCAGCATGACGTTCTTGAGATAATTCGTCTTGATGTAATGGCTCAGGATCAGCCAAGCATCCGGCAGCTTCATGAACCTTCTCCTCCTTGGACGTCCTTCTCCCAGATCTCGGGACAATGCGAAGGGATGATGCGCAGATCGGGCATCCGCCGCTGCAGCCGGACAAGCCGGTCCAGGCTGTCGGCGTACGCCTTCCGGTCCGCCATGATGAGGCCGGCCAGGAGATGGGGCGGCCGGTTGCCGCGGATGGCCGCGCTCGACCAAGCCGCGTCCGCACAGAGGAGATGATCGCTCTCCTCCGTCGACAGCAGCAGCCCGATCTGTCCGTCGGCATGGCCCGGCAGCGGCACGGCCAGCAGGCTGCCGTCGCCCAGCACGTCTGCGGCATCGGAAAACGGGTAGGCTTCCGGCAGCTTGACCTTCTTCCGGGGGTCGATGGCTTGCGAACGCTCCAGGAAATCGGCCGGCAGCAGACCCGGCAGGAAAGCGCGGCGGACGGCTGAAATTCCCCGCAAATGGCGCACCTTCTCGTACGCCTCGGCTTCATAATAGAATCGGGCATTCGGGAAATCCTTCAGCCCGGCGATATGATCGGCGTGGAAATGGGACACGATGATGCCGTTGACCTGCTCCGGCGCGATGCCTCTGGCGGTCAATTGCCGGGCAGCGCTCTCCTCGGCGCGGAAGACGACGGGCGTCGTCATCCGGTACAGCCGTGCGGGCAGCTTGTCCGTCTCCGTCAGGAACCGGGAGGCATAGCCGGTATCCCACAGCAGAATGCCTGCATCCGGATGTTCGATGCAGGCGAACAGCGCCGGGATGCGGATGGCGCCCCTTCCGCCGCCGCGAATGGTGACCCATTCCGGGTGCTTGCAATAGCCAGCCGCATGCAGCGTCAGCTTGACCTTCTTGGTTGTCGGCAGCTTAACGTCCATGATCGCGCTCCTTCCACCACGCTGCAAATGCAGCCAGTCCTTCGTCGATGCTTGCGCGCGGCTCGTAACCGAGCTCGCTCCGGGCCGCTCCGATATCCAGCGTCTGGCTGCGGCCGATCATGCCGGCCGTCGCCCGCGTCAGCATCGGCTCGCGGCCGCCGGGAACGGCAGCCGCTGCGAGCTCCATGAGCGCCGCCGCCGCGTAAGCGGCCGGGAACGGCAGCTTCTTGGCGCGCATCGGCTCGCCAAGCGCCCGGAACAGCCGCTCCGCCGCCTCCGCAAATGGAATCGGCTCCCCGTTTGTAATGTGATACACGCGCCCGGACAGAGATTCCGGAGCTTGCCGGGCGAGAAGCAGCGCGTCCACAGCATTGTCGACATAAGTCAGGTCAATCAAAGCCCGCCCGCCGCCGATCATCGGAAGCCGGCCGGCGGCGTTGGCCTGAATCAGCCGCGGCAGAATCGACGTGTCGCCGGGACCGAAAACAGCCCGAGGACGAAGAACGATCGCGGACAAGCCCGCTGCGGCGGCATCCAGCACCGCTTCCTCGGCCATCCGTTTCGTAGCGGCGTAAGGACTCGCTTGGCGGGCCGGCAAACGGTCTGTCTCCCGCACGTTCAGGCGATGCGAAGAGCCGAAGCATACGCTCGGCGTCGACACATGGACAAGGCGCGCCGTGCCATGCCGTCTGCAGCCCGCGATTACATTCGCCGTGCCTTGGACATTCGTCTCCTGGAAATCCCGATACGGCCCCCAGGAAGCCGACAAAGCGCCGCAGTGGAACACCGCCTCCTGGCCGGCGCATGCCTGCATGACATGCCCGCTGTCCCGCAGGTCTCCCTTCAGATAGCGGATTCCCTCCTTCTTCAGCCTCGCGCCGGCCTCGTCGCTGCGGCCCATCGCCGTCACCTCCCAGCCGGCATCGCGAAGACGGGCAGCCAGGCGGCTCCCCAGAAATCCCGTCCCGCCCGTCACCAATGCCTTCATACCAGCTCACGCCCGTTCCATTCGATGTCGCAGGTTGCCGCTTCAATCAGGCTCAGCCCTCTCCTCCGGGCCGTCCGCTGCAGCTCCCTCGCCAGCAGCAGCTGCTCCAGGGCGGGCCGGGGATCGGACCAGCGGAACGTCGCGTCGCCCGCTCCGAGCCAGCGCGGCAGCCAGTGCCGCCCCGGCTTGCCCCGCAGCCGGCCGCTGAGGCCTGCGGCCAGCATCGGCAGCGCCAGCATGACGCGCTTGTCCGGCCGAGGTTCGACAGGAGCCGAGGCCGAACTTGCCTGCGGCAGCAGCAAAGCCTCGGCTATGCCGGGGTTTCCAGCCAGCAGATGGATGCCGCTGGTCGTACGCGGATTGCATTCGATCGGCATCAGGCTGCCGTCCTCCTGCTCGATCAAGTCGAAGGCGAGCTGCCCGGTGAACCTCTCCAGCTCCGCGAACCGGGCTGCCCAGGCCTGTGCGGCGGGGTGGCGCAAAGGCTCGAAATAAACGCTCGCCCCGCCATAGGCGGAGAGCTCGGAGGCGTAGGCCGCATGAGCGGTCACCTTGCCGTCGTGAACGATGCTGTAGGTGCAGATTTCCCGTCCTCCGATATATTGCTGGGCTACCCATGGATAATGGCCCGTCCCCAGCTCGGATGCCGCCTCCACCAGCTCTTGGCGGCTGGTCGCGATCCTGACCTTGGCCGCGAAGCGGGAGTATTCCGGCTTCAGGACGCAGCCTCCCGAGGAGAGCATGTCGCGGAAGGAGGAGGAATGCGCGAAATCGCGCCACTCCTCGGGCTTGCTGATCCGTACGGTCATGGGCACGTTGAAGCCCAGACGGCCGGCCGTGCGGATGAACTCCGCCTTGCTGTGCAGCCTCTGCAGCTGGGCCAGCGGCGCCGTGAACACGGCGCACTGCGACCCGAGCCGCTCGCGGCTTGCCGCAACGAAAAAGAGCTCCTCGCAGGTCGGAATCAGGCTGTGTATTCCCTCCTGTGCGATGATCTCCTCCAGCGCGTCCGCAAATGCGGCAGGATCCGCGGCGGGCGAGGGAACCCGGCAGCTGCGCTTCACGGACCGCGATACCCGGCACAGATGATGCCGGGTGCTCTCCGCGGCGATCACCTCGCAGCCTGCAGCTGCCAGCAGGCGCGCCATCTCCAGCGCAGCCGGAGCCCGCCCCCCGGTCAGAAGCACTCTCTTCCCTCTGAGGCCGTCAGTAGACAAAATCGATCGCTCCGATCGAAAATCCGGCCGATGTCCCGAATAGCAGGATCCGGTCGCCGCGCTGCATCCTGCCCTGCCGGATCGCCTCGTGAAGCGCCATCGGGATCGACGCTGCAATCACATTGCCGAATTCCGGCGTAATGTTCATCAGCTGCTCGTCCGAGATGCCCAGCTTGCGGCTCAGCAGCCTCATCGCCATCGCGCTTCCCTGATGGGGGACGACGAGACGGTAGTCGCCGATCGCGCTTCCCGTCGCTTGGAGCACGCCCTCCATGAAGTCCGGCAGCAGCTTGTAAGCCATTCGGAAGATCGCTTCGCCTTTCATATCGAAGCGGAACTCGGAGTCGTTCTCCTCCTTGTACTCGCCGGCATGCAGTCCGCTGCCGCCGCCCCGAATCTCCGAATGATGCGCCCCTGCGCTGTATGTATTCATCGCCGCATGCAGGATGCGGGAGGCTCCTTCTCCAGAGCGCTCGATGACGACCGCGGCAGCTCCGTCGCCGAACAGCGCCGCGCTTTCTTTTTGCTCCCAGTTCAGCCCTTTGGAAGCAACCTCCGTCGAGACGAGCAGCACCCTCCGGTATCGTCCTGCATGCACCATATAGGACATCACATCCATGCCGGCCACGAAGCTCAGGCAGGTGGAATTGATGTCGAAGGAAGGGACCCCCGATTTGCCCTGTCCGAGAGCTTCCTGGATCAGCGATGCCGTGCATGGAATCGGCTGCTGCATCGTGGCGCTGGTACATACCAGGCAGTCGATGTCGGCGAATTCGAGCTGCGCCGCCTCAAGCGCCCGCTTCGCCGCAACCGCCCCCATTTGCGAAGCCGTTTCGGTCCCGACAAAGCGCCGCCGATGGACATTGGTCTTCTTTCTCACCCACCCCGGCTTCACCTGCAGGCGATGGTCCATTTCCGCATCCGTCACGAGAATCTCCGGCAGATAAATCCCCGTCCCCGCTATTCTTACCTTCATTTCCGTCATGGTGTCCCCCGCTCGCATTCGGACCGCATGGCCCTTCCGCTCTCTTTTTAGCTATGGCAGGCAGCACGCCTGCGCTCTGCGCATACTGATGAATCCTACTTTTTACCCATCTATTGCCATAATAGAACATTTTGTCGGTTTATGTCCTTGAATTCGGCCTAAAAGCCTCCGGCACGCAAGAGGATTTCGTTTCGACATTGCGATTCGAGAACTGCGGGCTGCGGCAGGCAAACCCAAAAAAGGCATCCTCTCGGATGCCTTTCGAATTTCTTCTCGCGCGCATGGCCTGCATGCAGGATGAGCTGGTCGCGGAGACGATCGAGGAGACGATCCTAATCAGCTCTGTCCCCGTCAGCCGTATCCCGCTCCACCTCAATCAGCTTGAACTGCGTCACATCCGCCAGCCCCCGGTTCGTAATCCGGATTTCCGGAATGACCGGCAGGGCCACCAGCGAGAAGGTCATGTAAGGAGCATTCAGGGAGCAGCCGATCGCCTTCCAGGCTTCCTCGAGGCCGGCCACCTCGGATACGACTTCCGGCAGCGATTTCTCCGACATCAGCCCCGCGATGGCCATCGGCACCTGCGCCAGCACCTTCCCGTCCTCGACCACGATCATGCCTCCGCCGATCTTCACGAGCTCATTGGCCGCGAACGCCATCTCCTGCTCATCCACGCCCATGACGAGCAGGTTGTGGCTGTCGTGAGCCACCGTGGAGGCGACAGCCCCTCGGGTGATGCCGAAGCCCTGCACGAAGCCCAGCGACACCTGGCCCTTGCCGTGATGCCGCTCGATGCAGGCGAGACGGATCGTGTCCTGCCGGATATCCGGCAGGATGACGCCGTTCTCTACGGGGAGCTCGGCGGCAGCCTTCGCGGTCCGCGCGCTGTTCTCGATGATGCGGATGACATGGACATGGGCAGCCGTGGAATCGAATCGGCTGGCCAGCCTGAAGTCTTCCGCCGCCAGCTCGCGGCCGACATGCATGGACTGGCGGATATGGGGCGGATACACGAATGCCGGGAAGCATTCCTTGCGCAGCTGTCCTTGATCGTAGACAACAACCCCGTCCGCCAGCACGGTCGACGGCGTCATCCGCTCCAGATCGTCCAGCAGCAGGATATCCGCACAGCGCCCCGGGGCGATGCTGCCCAGATCCTGTTCGCATTTGAAATACCTCGCCACATTCACCGTCGCCATCTGGATGGCCGTGACGGGCTCCACGCCTTCCTCCATGGCCCGCCGGACGACATGGTTGAGATGCCCTTTCTCCATCAGCGTCTGCGGACTGACGTCGTCGGTGACGAGAGAGATGTTGCCCGTCGGCACCTTGTCCTCGGTCACGACCTTGATGACTTCCTTGACGTCATGCCAGGCGGAGCCTTCGCGAATCATGAGATGCATGCCCATCCGCAGCTTCTGCAGCCCCTGCTCCCGGGTGACGGTCTCATGATCCGAGGTGACGCCAGCGGCGAGATAGGCTTGCAGCATGCGGCCGTCCTCGCTGGGGAAGTGGCCGGTGACCGTTTTGCCGCTCTTGATCGTAGCCTCGATCTCTCCCAGCATGACGGGATCGCCATAGACGACCCCAGGGAAATTCATGACCTCCCCGAGCCCGACGACATTGTCCCAGGCCAGTCCCTAGGAGATGTCCTCGACGCCCAGCCTGGCTCCGGCATCCTCGAGATCGAGAGTCGCCGGAACGCAGGAGGGAAAGGTCGTGAACACCTTGAGAGGAAGCTGCTGCCCCTCCTCATGCATCAGCCTCACGCCCTCCGCTCCGAACACATTGGCGATCTCATGCGGGTCCATGAAGATCCCGGTCGTTCCTTTGGCCATAGCGGCCTTGGCGAACTCGGTCACGGACAGCATCGTGCTCTCCACATGCATATGCCCGTCCAGCAAGCCGGGGCAGATATACCTGCCCGCTGCATCGATGATTTGCGTCCCGCTTCCGATGGCATGCTCCGCGTCCCCCACGTACGCGATCCGGCCGGCGGCAATCGCAACGTCGACATGCTCCAGCAGCTCCCCCGTATGGACGTTGACCAGAATCCCATTCCGGATGACGACCTCGGCCTCCGCCTCGCCCCGGGCTACCCGGGACAGCAGCCGGCTTGCTTCATGCAGCGGCGTTCTTTTTCCAGCGCTCATCCTGCTCCTCCACTCCTTCAATACGCAATCCTTCCAAATATTTAGCTTGTCACGATATCCGCCGCCCTATGCGACCCTCTCTGCCGCGCCAGCTTGCAGGCGAGCGGTGGGATCGCATGACGGCGGTCAGCCGGCATGCCGCTGCTCCAATGCCAGGACGGGCAGCCCGTTTTAAGGCTGCAGCCGTCCCCGCAGATAGGCTGCCAGCTCGCGCGCAGCCTGTTCATGCGCCGCGGCGCCGGGATGGCTTCTTGCGCCCGTCGTCTCCTCCGTCATGGCGGGAAGCTGGAACACCGATACCTTCCGGTCGCCCGAACGCTTGATGTAGGCATCGACAGCGCGGTAGATGGCCGGCATCATCGGCGTCCCCAGCATGCCGTAGGCCCAGACGATATAGGCATCCGGGTTGCAGGAGCGGATCGTCGAGAGGAAGCTCTCCGCCGCCGCCTCGAAAGCCTTCAGATCCTCTTCGTTGAAGGTCCCGTCCTCGTTCAGACGCTGCTTGTAGATCTTTCCGGTCTCCTCATCCTTCCACTCGGGCGAGTAGAACGCGCCTCCGTCGTTGGTGCCCAGATTCACGACCACGGCATCCGGCTGCCAGGAAGCGAAGTCATAGTCGCGGAAGGCGCCGAGAGCCGCATTCCTCTCTCCCGTCAGAAGGCCGCATACCTTCCGGTAATGCTGCGGAATATTGCCGTGCGGATTGTTGTCCCAGCTCGTCAGGACGCCCCATCCGCTCTGGGCAACAATCCGGCAATCCGCATGGAGCATTTCCGCCGCCAGGGCTGCATAGGTGCGCGTGCCGCTGAACCACATCGGAATCCAGTCCGCTTCCTCCCTGCCCCCGATCGCTCCCTCGCCGGAAGTGATGCTGTCTCCGATGAACTCGATTTTATAGGGCTTGTCCTCGACGGGCAGGAACTTCCCGTCGAACCTGACCGCATGGATGTGCAAGGAGCAGCGCGGATCGCCGCTCATCGGCTGCACGTCCTTCACGATGCGGACGTTCTTCGCCGTCTCTCCGTTCATGCCCCGGAACAGGCAGACCCAGTGCCTGCCGGCCGTAATCATTTGCCTGCCGACCGGCACCGAATTGATCAGAATGGTGATCCACGGCTCGTATTGGCCGTAATCGGCCTCAAGCTCCACCCATAGCTCGGACCCCTGGGCCTGGAGCTCAAGAGCGCTTCCGCTCCAGAATAAAGTAAGCGGGGAGAGTTCCCCCGTCGTTCGGCCATGCACTTTGGCATGCGGTAGATCGGATAAGGCCTGTACAGGTAATTCGTTCATCGTCTGGTCCTCCATCTGCGGTTCCGTCGTTAGCTCCAGTTTACTCCCAGACCCGGCCTGATGTCGCCCTGCAAAAGGAAAAAACCGCTGCCTGCCAAAATCGGGAGAGCACGCGGAGCGGATGCGCCGGGTCCCCGGACCTAGACAAACAGCCCCGTCATGACGACGGGGCTGTCAACAAAACCGATGCCGCACCATTCGCGGCGACGGCCATTTTAAATCGATCCTTACCTGACTGCTTGAGGACTAGGGCTCAGTCCAAGCGTTCTTGCCGTTGAATCATGGATGTCGCGGATAAGCTCCGGATTGCCCATCAAGGACAAGCCGTACGAAGGAATCATTTCCTTGATTTTCGGCTCCCACGATTTGATCTGCTGAGGGAAGCATTTCGCCAATACCTCCAGCATGACCGGAACGGCAGTGGAAGCGCCGGGGGACGCGCCGAGCAGAGCGGCGATCGAGCCGTCCGCGGCGTTGATGACCTCGGTGCCGAATTGCAGCGTTCCTTTGCCGGCTGCCGTATCCTTGATGATCTGCACGCGCTGGCCGGCTACGAGCAGGTCCCAATCCTCGCTTTTGGCGTTCGGAACGAACTCCCGCAGGGCGTCCATCCGCTTTTCTTTCGACTGCATCACTTCCTTGATCAGGTACGTGGTCAAGGATGCGTTTTTCACGCCTGCCGCCATCATCGTGACCAGGTTGTGCATCTTGACGGAGGTGACGAGATCAAGCATGGAGCCGTATTTCAAAAACTTCGGCGAGAAGCCGGCAAACGGTCCGAACAGCAGCGATTCCTTCTTGTCGATGACCCTGGTATCCAGATGCGGGACCGACATCGGCGGAGCGCCAAGCGGTGCCTTGCCGTATACTTTGGCATGGTGTTCCGCGACGACTTCCGGCTTCTGGCACACCATGAACAGTCCGCTGACCGGGAAGCCGCCGATGCCCTTCCCTTCCGGAATGCCGGACTTCTGCAGCAGATGGAGGCTGCCGCCTCCGCCGCCGATGAAGACGAACTTGGCCGTGCGGCGTTCGACCGCACCGCTGTCGACGTTCCGCACTTTGAGTTCCCACAAGCCGTCGCTTGTCCGCTTGATATCGTCGACGTTCTGCTTGTAGTTGATCTCCACGTTCCGGCTCTGCAGGTTGGCGAACAGCATGCGCGTTAAAGCGCCAAAGTTGACGTCCGTTCCGGATTCAATCCTGGTCGCCGCTATAGGCCCCTTCGTTGTCCGGTCCTTCATCATCAGCGGAATCCATTCCTTCAGCTTCTGCGGATCGTCGGAAAATTCCATTCCATCAAAGAGCGGATTGGCCGACAGGGCGTCGAACCGTTTTTTCAAAAAGGCGACATCCTTCTCCCCTTGCACGAAGCTCATATGGGGAACCGGCATGATGAAGTCCTGCGGGTTGGCGATCAGCTTGCTTTGGACCAGATAGGACCAGAACTGCTTCGATACCTGAAATTCCTCATTGACGCCGATCGCCTTGCTGATATCCATCGATCCGTCCGGCTTCTCGACCGTGTAGTTGAGCTCGCACAGGGAGGAGTGTCCCGTCCCCGCATTGTTCCATTCGTTGGAGCTCTCCTCGCCTGCGGTCGCCCGCCTTTCGAGCACGGAGATGTTCCAATCGGGCGCTAATTCCTTGAGCAGCGCCCCTAAAGTCGCGCTCATGATGCCTGCACCAATTAAGATAACGTCTGTTTGGGTTTGTGTTTTACTCATTTTAACCTTCCTTACACGCTGATATTTGAAGAAAAAGCAGCTCTTTCGGACAAATTGCATAGCAAGCAAGGCGCGAACAGAGTCCCGCCGCCAGTTCTGAACACCGTGACCAAGATTATCTGCAGATTAAGATATTTACTATTATATAATAATGGGAGGCGATAAGCAGGCCGCTAAATGTGGATTTAGCGGACGGTATTCCCCATCTTAGCTTAGTATTCCAACCCGGGCATTTGAATATAGATTCCCATGTCGGAAAGTTGGCATTGTATACAATTATACGGACTCTCCCAGTAGGAGTCGAGCATAATGTCTATAAAAGAATCACGCTAATAGGGCAAAATTCGCAGCAGCCTGCCGAACAGCGTCGGGCGACGGCTCCTAATGCCCCGATTCGCGCCATTTCACGCCTCTATTGCGCCTTGAGAAGCGGTCTTTTTCCTCCAATACGTCGACAAGAAAAAAATCGCCTCCGCTGAACCAGCAGAGGCGATTGGCATTCAGATAGGGCCGGAATGGCGGCGCGGAACGTTCAGAAAGCGGAAGTCCAGCCCGCGTCGGCGGTGACGACCGTTCCATTCAGGAAGCTGGAATCGTCGGAGGCCAGGAACAGGGCGACCTTGGCGATCTCCTCCGGCGAGCCCGCGCGGGGAATCAAGCCTTGGGACAGCTGGGTGCGGCTGATCCCGAACTCGTTCATGTTCTTCATCGAGGACTGAATGTTGGTCATGACCGCCCCCGGAGCGATCGCATTGCAGCGGATGCCCTTCTGCGCATACATGAACCCGGTGTTCTTGGTCAAGCCGACAACCGCGTGCTTGGATGCCGTGTAGGCCGCGCCCGCGTGCGCTCCGTTGTATCCGCCGGTGGAGGCGGTGTTGACGATGACGCCCTTGCCTTTCTCCAGGAAGATCGGAATGGCTTTGCGCATGGCCCGCATGACGCTCTTGGTGTTGATGTCGAAGATCAGATCCCAGCGCTCGTCGGCAATGTCGCCGGCCGGCTCGAAGCCGTCCATGATGCCCGCATTGTTGACGAGGATGTCCAGCGTGCCGTATTCGCTCACGGCGGTGTCGATCATGCCTTCAATGTCTTCCAGCTTCGCTACGTTGACTTGAAGGGCCTTGGCCGTGCCGCCTTGGGCGACGATTCCCTGGGCGACCTGCTCCGCGCCCTCGAGGTTGAGATCGGCGACAATGACCTTGGCACCTTCCTTGGCATACAGCTCGGCAATGGCTTTGCCCATGCCGGAGGCGGCGCCGGTTACGACGGCAACTTGATCGTGGAGTTTCATGACAGGATCGCTCCTTTTATCTACTAGGATGTCAGCTGGCGGATAGGCCTATCCATCATTCGCGAATTTGTACACCACCAGTGTAGTCCTCTATAATTTAAGGATCAATATGCAAAAAACTTCCCGACTGTCGAAAAACGGATGCTCGTCCCACAATCTGTTCATCTTCATGCGCGAAGTAGACATTTAGGCGGTGATCTGTTGCCAGTACCCAACCGGCGTGTGAGCAAGACCAAACGCGAGCTGAAGGACGCCTTGATCCTGCTCATGGAGACCAAGGAGTTCAAGCACATCACCGTCACGGATATCGTCACCCGGGCGGAGCTGAACCGCGGGACGTTCTACAAGCATTATCAGACGAAAGAAGAGCTCCTCGGGGAGCTCATGAACGATGTCATGGAGGATCTGATCCGGGCTTACAACGAGCCCTATCTCCATACGGACAAGCTCGTAATCGGCGAGCTGACGGCATCCTCTGTGATCATTTTCAAGCATGTCGATTCCTACTCCGACTTTTACCGGATCATCATCAATTCCAATGCGCTCCCCGGCTTCCAGGACCGCATCTGCGGCACGCTGAAGCAGCTGGTCATGCAGGAGCAGGACATCATGGGAAGCAGCGACGGGAAGATCAATCCGGATCTGTTCGCCAGCTATATCGCCTATGCCCTCTTCGGACTCATCGTCGAGTGGGTCAAGGAAGGCTACAAATATACTCCGGATCATATGGCGGAGCAGCTGATCCGGATTCTGACGTATCCGTACGATCGAGCGGACGGCAGAGCCCCCAGGTTCTGAATCCGCCATGTCGAAAGTCAGGCAAAAGAAAAGGAACCCGGATCATCCGGGTTCCCCTTGCGATGCTCATCCTTCACGTCATGACGACTTCGGAAGAAGACGAAGCAGCCTCGGCGGCTCAGCCATGATGATGCCGCGCGCGTCTACCGAGGCAGCGAAAGCTGCCAGGAAACGCCGAACTTGTCCACGATCCAGCCGAATTTCCTGCTGAACGGATACTCGCCCAGAGGCATCAGAACCTCCCCGCCCTCCGACAGGCGCGCAAAGACGCGCTCTACTTCCTCTTCGGTGTCGCAAGCAAGGAACAGGGAGAAAGACGGCGTGAACGTAAAGGCATGCTTGACAAAGCTGTCTACGCACATGATTTCCTGGCCCTTCAAGGAGAACGCCGCCTGCTTGACGGTTCCCTCCGGACCGGGTTCATCCGCCCCATACCGGGTGATGCTCGTGATTTCCGAATCCTCGATGACAGAGATGTATTCCTTCATCGCCGCCTCCGCGTTTCCTTCAAACATCAAAAAGGGCGTAACCTTTTTCATGATTCGTTCCCTCCTTATTCTCCTGCTTCCAAAGCCGAGACCGCTCCTTCGGATCCGCATTCCGCCCGCCGATCGATCGCTCTCTTAGTCTTCGCTGTTCATCTTCTTATATATTCTCGCCAAATGGGCCCGGTCCTCCTCGGTCAGCTTCTGGAACAGCTCCCTGCGCAGCCTTTGGCCTTCCAGAGTCGCCTTCCTAAGAACGGATGCGCCCTTCTCGGTGATTTCCAAGTAAACGATCCGGCGATCGGTTTCATCCACCTTGCGCACAGCCAGTTCCTTGCCGACCAGCTTTTCCGACAGGTAGCTGAGCGTCGGCGGGGTGAGCCCCAATATTTTGGCGATGTCCGAAGGGCGGCTTTTCCCGTTCTGCTTCAAGTGGCCGAGCACGAGAACATGCGAGACGCCGAGATCTTCGGAAAAGGTTTTATTCCACTGGACGATCAATTGATTGGTGAATTGGTCCATATCGCGGATGAGTTCGAATATGGTCTGCTCTTCCATAAGCTCCTCCTTGAACAAAAAGAGACAGCCCCTAATGGAAATTAAGGGCTGTCATCATCTTACACGTTATTGGGCCGAGTATCCACCGTCGACGACCAGCTCGGAGCCGGTGATGTACGAGGAATCGTCGGAAGCCAGGAAGAGCGCCGCTTGGGCGATGTCGATGGCTTGTCCGAGGCGCTGGAGAGGCGTGGCCTGGATCAGGCGTCCCAGCAGATCCTTGGACGTGCTCAGCGCTTGGGTCATCGGCGTTTCGACGATGCCGGGGAAGATGGCGTTGACCCGGACGCCTTGGCGGCCGAACGTCGTAGCCGCCGCTTTGGACAGAGCCCGCACCGCTCCCTTGGAGGCGGAGTAGGGATTGAAGCCTTGGCCGATCAAGGCGGTGTAGGAAGAAATATTGACGATCGACCCTTTGTTCCGGGCGGCCATATAGGGAGCGACATGCTTCATGCCGGCGAAGGGCCCGAAGCCGTTGATGGAGAGCATCTTCTGCCAGTCCTGGGCATCGGTTTCGGCGAAAGGCTTCTCCGAGGAGATGCCGGCGTTGTTGACGAGGATATCGATTTTGCCGAAGCGTTCGCTCACTTCCTTGGCCAGCGCCTGCCAGTCCTCGTCGGAGGCGACATTCAGCTTCATTCCATGCACATTCGTTTTCTGGCTGGCCCTTTCTAGCGCGGCCTCATTGATGTCCGCCGCAATGACGATGGCGCCTTCCTGTGCGAACAGGTCCACCATGCATTCGCCGATTCCCGATGCTCCGCCGGTGATGATGGCTACTTTCCGATCCAATTTACCCATTGTGATTGCTCCTAACGTAATTTGATGGAACCGCCGTCGACCATGATCGTCTGGCCGGTAATGTAATTCGCTTCTTCGCTCGCCAGGAATACGGCGACCTGGCCGATATCCTGCTCCGGGTCGCCAAGGCGGCGCAGCGGGATCCGGTTGATCATCGCCTCGTACATGTCCGGAGCGCTGTCGCGCCACTGCTCGACACCCGGCGTCAGCGCGATCGGAGAGATAAGGTTGACGTTGATTCCGTCCGGTCCCCATTCATTCGCCGCGACGCGGGAGATCGCCCGGATCGCTTCCTTGGCGGCCGCATAGGAGGTCTGGGTCGCTTGTCCGTCGATGCCGGCGCCCGATGCGAAGTTGATCACCTTGCCTTGCGATTTCTTCAGCTCGGCATAAGCTGCCTGCATGAAATGGAAGGTCGGATAAAAGCCCGTTCCGAACGACAGATCGAGCTGCTCCTGGGTTGTTTCGATAAAGCTGGCTTGTCTGGACGCATGCGCGTTGTTCACCAGAATATCCAGCTTGCCGAACTTCTTGACGACCTCGGCCACAATGTCATGCGCATTGTCCTTGACCGAGATGTCCCGGATGAACAGGCGGCCTTCCGTGTAGCGGTTGACCTCGGCGAGCGTCTCCCGCCCCTTCTGCTCGTTCACGTCGACGATGGCGATATGCGCGCCTTCCTTGGCCATGGCGAGCGCCATGCCGCGCCCGATACCCGATGCGCTGCCGGTGATGATTCCGACTTTTCCTTGCAATCTCATTGAAATCCCTCTCTCTTCGGTTGGATTAATTCCATGAGCCGGCTTGCTCCAGCCTTTTCTTTCCTCGGAAGGCAAGGCCGATGCAGGCGATATTAATGATCAGCATGATGCCGATGGCGTACAGCACCGGGGTGTAGCTTCCCGTGTAGTCGAACACGTAACCATAGGCCGGCAGAGCCACGATCGATGAGATCGCCAGCCCCATGGAGGCGTTGGAGTAGATCTGGCTGTATTCCTTGTTGCCGAACAGAGCCGAGGTCAGAGCCGGCCCGAGCGTTCCGATCGACGCGGACACAAGGCCGAAGAGGCCGACCGCAAGCGAGATGACGGCCGTGCTGGAAGCCGAGAACAGCAGCAAGCCGATGGACAGCAGGCCAAGAAGCATCGTGGCGATCGCCGTGTTCCGGGTGCCGATCTTATCGCTCGCGTAGCCGATGACCAAGGAGCCGATCAGCACGCCGATCATATTGGTCGCCATGACATTGCCCGCGAACGACACATCGAAGCCTTTGTTCATCAAGTACGTCGGAATGTGCATCGAAAAGCTTGCCGCGGAAGTGATCATGAAGAAAAAGGCGATCAGCGCATAAAAAGCGGAGGATTTTTTGGCGGCAGCCAAGGTGACCCCTTTATTTTCCACCGCTGCGGCAGCGCTCCCTTTTGTGCCCGCCATTTCACCCGCCCCATACGCAAGCGCTTTCTTTTCTTGAGGCGACTTCCTCAGCAAAAGAATAATGATGGGAACCACGATGACGATGACCGCGATGCCGACGATCATATAGGACTGTCTCCAGCCTTGATGCGCGATCAGGCTGCCGACAGCCGGCTGGGTGAAGGCTCCAAGCAGGCCGCCTGCCGCGCCCATGATTCCAAGCGCCAGCCCTTTGCTCTTTTTGAACCACTGATTGATCAGGACGGGACCGGCGATCACGGTGATGAACACTCCGCCTACGGCCAGCGGAACGGCAAGGATATACCATCCCCATACGGAGCTCATGAGCCCGAACAGAGCGAACGCTCCGGCCTGCAGAATGATGGCGATGCTCAAGATGAACCGGGTATCGTACTTGGCCATCAATTTGCCGCCGATAGGCAGAAACACCATCGTCACGATAGCCGAGACGCTGAAGTACAAGGACAAGCTGCCCATTCCGACTCCCAGATCGGTCGATACTTGCTTTAAAAAGAGGCCCGCGGAGTTGTTGAGTGCAGCTTTTCCCAATCCGACCATGATGCAAAGCCCCAGCAAAATCCACCACGCGTAGTGGATTTTCTTTTTGGCGTGATTCATCGCGTTTTTTCTCTCCCCAATGCTAAGGTTCCTTGCGCGAGCGCTAGCCGCTCTGCGCCGCTTTCATGAATTGCTCAAAATCCGGAACGGTCGGGTTGGCGATATAATGTCCGCCTTCAACCTGGATCGTCTGTCCGGTGATGAACTTGGATTCTTCCGATGCCAGGAACAGCACGGTATGGCCGATATCATCCGGTTCTCCGTGGTAAGGCAGCGCGTTGTATTTCGCGAACAGATCCAATACCTGCGGCGGCATGTTGTTTTTGGCGGCCGGCGTCAAGATCAGTCCAGGCGCGACGCCATTGCATCGAATGTTATGCTTGCCATACTGGGTCGCGATATATTTCGTCAGGTTGACGACACCGGCCTTCGAAGCGCCGTAGGCAACGCGGACGGCATCGGAGGCGAAGCCCGCCATGGAAGCGGTGTTGATGATCGAGCCGCCGCCGGCTTCGATCATGTGAGGGATCGCGAACCTGCAGCCGAGCAGCACGCTCTTCAGGTTGACATTCATCAGCCGGTCCCACTCATCCAGATCGACGTGGACAGCATCCAGATCCTTCTTCAGATTTGTCAGCCCCACATTGTTGAACAGGACCGCAATCATGCCGTACTGCTTGACGGTGAACTCAACGGCTTCCTGAATCGAGACTTCGTCGCCGGCATCCAGGAAGATGCCGACCGCTTCTCCGCCTTGAGCCTTGATATTCTCAGCCGCCGCCTTCGCCCCGTCGACGTTGAAGTCGGCAATGACGACTTTGGCCCCTTCCTTCGCCATCAAGCTGGCGGCGGACAAGCCTATTCCCGAAGCCCCTCCGGTAATAAGCGCAACCTTTCCGTTCATTCTTTCCATTTGGTTCAGGCTCCTCTCTCTGAAACGTTTGATGACGCATGCCGCATCATCTATATTTAGATGTTTAATTATTAGACGTCTAAATAGTATCAAAAGATCGTTCCCGGCGCAATGGAAACTCCGACTGGAAATGGCTTAAATACTGGGAGCAAGGCAATAAAATGGAACCCGGCCCTTGTGTTCCGCGCCGAACGGATTCTTGTCCTCCGCCGCCGCGGACCGCGCATCAAAACCAAAAAAGGCCCCGTGGTCGGAGCCCTGGATGGCTGCAGGCGGTTATCAAGAATCGGGTGAGGATGATTGCCCTTCCCCGCTGGGCGGCGATGGCCTACAAATATTTGTTCAGGTTGTTCCACACGACGGCATATCCGCTGGGAAGCATATGGATGCCGTCGACCGCATACTCCTTGTTCAGGTTGCCCTCCTCGTCGGCCAATCCCTCGTTCACGTCGATGAAGACATAGCCATGCTTGGCCGCCAGCAGCTCGATGGCTTCGTTCGCTTCGCGGATCGCCTCGTTCGTCCGGTTGCGGAACACTTCTTCCATCGACTCTCTCGGAACGAATGGAAACTCCGCCTTGGCATTTACGGGATAATAAGCCATAACATATACTTGGCACTCCGGCAATCTCCGGGCAATCCGAGTCAGAATCTCGTCGTAGTTGGCAAGCAGACGCTCCAGCTTGTAATCCGGAGCGCTGATGTCATTGGTTCCGATGTTGATGAAGAGGCTGGAGGGCTCCAGCTCGAAGATGCATGCTTCCAACGACTCCAGCAGCTCTGCCGTCACGAAGCCGGCTATGCCGCGGTTATACAGGCAGCAGCTGCGATCCAGCGTTTGCTGCAGCTCGTTGATCGGGAAAAACTCCATCAGCGACGACCCTGCGAACACCGTTTGCCCCTTACGGGCCAGCCGGTTGAGCATCGAGTACTTTCTCGCCTTCTCCTTCTTCTCGTCCAGCGCTTCCGGCCGCACAGCCAGCGAGTCCGCCCACTGGTCGACAGAAATCACCTCGGCCTGGAGAGGAAACACCTTGTCCATGAGAACGCGATGGACTTCGGGATCGGCATCCAGGCATGCATCGGCAAGCACCTTAAGCGCAAAATCCTTGTCTGCCGCTTCCCGCAACGTCGATAAAACGACTCCGCTTGTTGCGATGCCGCTGAGAATGAGCGTATCGATCCCATTGGCGCGGAGGATGACTTCGAGGTCGCTTCCGGTGAATGCGCCGACCCGGAGCTTGGTCACGATCGGCTCGCCTGGCCGAGGCTGCAGGGAGGAGTGAATGTGCGTAGCCGCTTCCGGCACGGCCGCTCCGGCACGGCCCGCAATGCCGCCGAACATTTTATTGCGTGTATTGATCTCGGGATAGCCCTCGCGAAAGGCTACCCGCACGAAAATAACGGGAATCGAGTGCCGGCGCGCGGTTTCAAGAGCTTTTTGGAATGGGAGCAGCGCATTCTCGTGTTTGATGTAACGAGATACGACGCTGTTTTGCATATCCATGACGAGCAGCGCGCTTTGGCCCCCTGAACTGTGCATGTGCTCATCCTCCTTTTCTCCACGTACCGAATTCAACCTGCCGATTGCATTCTCCTGCCCGGCCGGCGAAACGAAAGGCGATCATGCCCCTTGGGGCGGGAGCGGCTCTAATGAAGCTTTCGCATCGGCCGCCGTTCCGAGCGACGGTAGGCGCGCGGGGTCGTCCCTTCCCATTTCTTGAACACCTTGATGAAATAGCTCTGGTCGTGAAAGCTCAGCCACGCGGCGATGTCGGCGACCGGATAGTCGGTCAGGGCCAGCAGCTTTTTGGCTTCCCCGATCCGCTCGCGCTGGATGTACTCGGAGAGGGTGAGGCCGACCTCCTTCTTGAACAGCCCGGACAGGTAATTGGGGCTGAGATGGACGCGCTCGGCGAGACGGCCCAGCGACAGATCGCCGTACAGCTGGCTCGCGATCTCATGCAGGCAGTCCTGCACGGAAGGCGAGTAATGGCCCCGGCGCACCTGAGCCACCCGGTCGACGAAGTCGAACAGCGCCTTCGTCATGACGGCTCCGACCTCCTGCAGCGAGCCCATCTCCTCCAGCTGCTGGATGTAGTAGTCGCTGAGCGTGAACGCGTCCTCCTCATGCAGGCCGCCCTCGACCGCAGCCCGGCAAATAAGGGCGATGCCTGTAATCATCAGGTTCTTTTCGCTGCGGAGCCGGCTGCGCTTGGCCAGCACGCCGAACTCATCCTCGCCGATGATGAATTTCATCGCGAAGGTGCGCATCCGCTCCCTCTCCCCGGTCCGCACATAATGCAGCAGGACGCGCTCATGAGCCAGATTCGCATGCAGCAGCCCGCTGCGGCGGCCGCGCGACAGCTCTGCATCCGACTCTCCCTTGGAGGCGGCCGGCTCCTGCAAGGGAGAGTCGGCCAGCAGGCTTGCGGCCGGGTCGACAGACTGCCGGCGGATGGCATAGTGGACCATCAGGCTGAGCGCGCGGGCGCGATCCGGAGGCAGGAGCGGCACCTTCTCGTACAAGTCGAGCAGCGGACGGCGGTTGGCCGCATGGAGATTCTCCAGCTCTTCGCTCCACAGGCCGTCATGGGGGCGCTCCTGCACGATAGGGCCGAGCACGAGCGTGCCGGCCAGGCGTTCCTCGTCGAGCGCGTTCACGAAGAAATATTGCAGCCGGGAGCGGGTGAAGTGGACCGGCTGGTCGGCGGCATACAGCGCGTATTCGTAGCCGGATACCTGTTCGCGGACGAAGGAAGCGAAATAAGGGTTTGTCCGAAGCGGATTGCCGGCGTATTCGGCTTCGATCCTCCTCCCCGGATGGATGACAAAAACCGGCACCCCCAGAGCATCATGGAGAAGCCGGCCAAAAACGGCCAGCTCCGGCAGCTTGTTCATGCGTGCGTCCACCTCCCGAGAATCTCAGCCAATAGAATGAGTAGAAAATACTACAAATCGGAGAAAACTACAATTATCGTCCATGTAAGCGCCTTACACTATAGAGGCAGAACCGATGGAACTACACTCCGGAAAGGAATGAACGCATATGTTGGACCATAAAATTGCGGTTGTTACGGGAGCGGGAAGCGGCATCGGCCGCGCCACCAGCCTGAAGATGGCAGGCTGCGGAGCGAAGCTCGTCGTCGTCGACTTCAACGAGGCGACAGGCCGGGAGACGGTGCGCCTCATTCAGGAGCAAGGCGGCGAAGCGGTCTTCGTGCAGGCCGACGTGTCGAAAGCCGAGGACGTCCGGCGCTATGTGCAGGCGGCTCTGGACGCCTTCGGCCGCATCGACGTGTTCTTCAACAACGCAGGCGTCGTGCAGAAGTTTTCCAAGCTGGCGGATATCGAGGAGAGCGAGTTCGACCGGATCATGAGCGTGAACGTGCGCGGCGTATTCCTCGGCCTGAAATACGTCCTCCAGGTCATGGAGAAGCAGGAGAGCGGCGCAATCATCAATACCGCCTCCACCGCAGGCGTAAAAAGCGAGCACAGCGCTTCGGCGTATTCCGCCAGCAAGCATGCGGTCGTCGGCCTGACAAAAGGCGCGGCGATGGAATACGTGAAGAAGGGCATCCGCGTCAACGGCATCTGCCCGGGCGGAGTCGAGACGGCGCTGACGAAGGGCGTGGAGCAGGCGTTCATGTCCGGCGGCTACGTGCCGGAGGAAGTCGCCAACATGCGGATGGGACGCTACGCCCAGCCGGAGGAGCTGGCAGAGGTCGTCTGCTTCCTAGCCTCCGACCGCGCCAGCTACATGACCGGCTCGATCGTGCTTGCCGACGGCGGACTGACCCTGTAATTGAGGAGGAGAAGCCGAAGCGGCTTGACCGCTTCGGCTTTTTTTCGCCTGCGCCTGTGCATCCTTCTCCCGTCTGGCCCTGATATCCACCCCACCTGCCACGGTTCGCCCATCCCGCCGCCATCGGCCGGAATATACCAGGAGCGGAATCGGCATCCTAGGGTTGAACCTGTGCGCCTATTCTTCTATAATACTGAATAAATGTTCAGTATTATTTCACCGCCCGAATCGAGGTGACGCCGCGATGAACAAAAAGCAGCAGCAGACCGAGCAGACCAAGAAAAAGATCGCCGAAGCAGCGCGGACGCTGTTCATTCAAAAAGGATACAAGGCCACGTCCATCGACGAGATCGTCAAGGCGACCGGCTGCAGCGCCGGCAACATCTATTACCATTTCAAGAACAAGGAAGGCCTTATTCTCCATCTGCTGGACGAATGGAACCTGGAATGGGAAGAAACATGGCTGGCGCAGGAGCACCGCTACGAGACCGCAATCGAGAAGCTGTACGGGATGGCCGAGCATCTGGCTCTCGATCAGTGGAACCACCCGCTGGCCAAAGCCGTCGACGAATTTTTCAACCTTTCGGACAAAACATCGGATGTGGAAGAACGGATGAACGAGATCGTCCAGGGGTATCTTCTCTTCAACCGCCAGCTGCTTCAGAAAGGAATCGACAGCGGAGAGTTTGCCGTCGCGGACGTGGGTGCCGCGGCCATGATTCTGGACAGCCTGCTGTACGGCCTCAGCCAGCATACCCGGCGGATGCAGCGCGACGAAGCGCTTGCGGCGTATCGAACAGCTATGGAGATGCTCTTGCACGGCATCGCCAAGGCGGCCCGTTAGCCGCCTTTTTTTCGCCATAATCTAGAACGAATATTCAGGATTCAAGCGCACTTACACAGGGGGATCAACATCATGACTCTATTGCTGAAGAAACGCGGAGCCATCCTGCTCCTTATGCTCAATCTGTTTTTAGTGTTTACGGGAATCGGCCTCGTCATTCCGATCATGCCGAAGTTCATGGAGCTGCTTGGCATCACGGGCAGCATGGTCGGGCTGCTTGTAGCCGCCTTCTCGCTCACCCAGCTGCTGTTCTCGCCGCTGGCGGGCCGCCTGGCCGATGCGTTCGGCCGCAAAAGGATGATCGTCGCCGGCATGACGGTGTTCGCCGTGTCGGAGGCTTTGTTCGGCCTGGCCGAGCAGCCATGGCTGCTGTTCGCCTCCCGGCTGCTCGGCGGCGTCAGCGCCGCCTTGATCATGCCGGCGGTCATGGCCTATGCGGCGGATGTCACGACTCGCGAAGAGCGCGCAGCCGGGATGGGCTACATCAACGCGGCCATTACGACCGGCTTCATTATCGGGCCCGGAATCGGCGGCTACATCGCCGAGTTCGGCCTGCGCGTTCCTTTCTATGCCGCAGCCGCAGCGGGACTCGCCGCCGCTTGCCTTACCTTTTTCGTCCTGCAGGAATCCAATCCGGCTGCCGAGGCCGAGGCGCCTACCGATGCAGCCCCTTCTTCGGGCAATCCGCAGAAGGGCCTGGCCGCCCAGCTCGTGACGGCGCATCGCGAGTCTTATTTCCTCAGTCTGATCATCGTGTTCACCTTGTCGTTCGGACTCGCCAACTTCGAAACGGTGTTCGGCCTGTTCGTGGACCAGCAGTTCGGTTTCGGGCCGAAGGACATCGCCTTCATCATCACGTTCGGCTCCATCGCCGGCGCCGTCGTCCAGGTTACGGCCTTCGGCCGGATTCTGAATCGATTCGGCGAGAAGCGCGTCATTACCACCTGTCTTCTGTTTGCCGGCTTCTTTATCCTGATGACCTTGTTCGTGCATACGTTCTGGCTCATCTTCGCCGTGACGTTCATCGTCTTTCTGGCGATCGACATCCTGCGGCCCGCCATCAGCACCCAGATGTCCCTGCTCGCCAAAAACGAGCAGGGCTACGTGGCCGGCTTGAATTCAGCGTTCACCAGCCTCGGCAACATTGCCGGACCGATCATCGCCGGAGTGCTGTTCGATGTGAATATTCATTATCCGTATACGCTCGCCAGCATTGTCCTGCTGCTCTGCTTCGTCATGTCGCTGCGGATGGAGCGCGGACGGCCGCGGGAGACGCCGGAATCCGGACGGCTGCCGAGCTGATCGGACACCCGCAGCAAAAAGCCGTTCCGGCTTGCCGGAACGGTTTTTTGAGGCTCAGCCTGATCGTCGGGCTTCCTGGGCATTCATGGCTTATACTCGGATATCGATGGAAGCTGCTGCCGGGCGCAGCGAGCCGGCAGAACCAACGTCGGCAGCCTGCAGCTCCTTGGATTTCGAAGGGCTGCCGTTCTCGTCTTCATCTTCCGGAAGGACCGCGCCATTCGATTTCATGTTGTCCTCGCTGCTATTGGAGATGTCATTGATCTCGGAAATAAGCTCATCCATTTTTTTATCCACGACATGGATCTGAGAATGTATTTCCTGCACCATTTCCCGCTTCATCTTATAGACGGTTTCTTCCGCATTCTGGAGCATTGCCGATCTTCCCCCGTCATCCGAGGGACCCGCCTCCAGCATGGTGCGGTCGGATCGGACTCCGCCCTCCAAGGTTTTGATTTCACCGCCCATCTTGGCTCGCAACCCAACCGATTTGTTCAACTCGGTCAGAGAAGAGCTCTTCTCGATAATAACGGCAAGGTGTGGATCATGGGCCGTTTTGGCCGGAGGAGAAGCCGGTTCAGGCGACCGTGTTTCAGGAGCGCTCCTCTTCAGATTCTCCATCCTGATTTCAGAAATTCTGGAGTCAATTTGCTGCATGCCGCTTGTCAGCGACTTTACCCGCTCCATTTTCAGCTTGGAATCCATCTCTTTGTTGCTGCTGACGCTGGCCAGCTCTTCCTGTATTTTTGCCCTTTGTTTATTGAGCTGCTGGATTTCCTTATCCTGTGCGGGGCTTGAAGTGATTTTATTCGACCCTCTATCCGTTTTCGGCACAGCGGAAATAGACGACATAGGAACCTCTCCTAATTAAAGTTGAAATTGGGTTTCCAACCCAATATCGGAAGAAGAACCTGAATGAATTAGGCCTTCCCATCCCGGCAAGTTGCCGCCCATCAGCGTCTATTCTGCCAACTAAGGAGTTAATGTTGCGGGGCTATATTGTTGTAGATCACATCAGCCGTCACCTTGCCGGCGCCGACATCCTGTGAAGTATAGCCGGACACGGCATTCCCGACTTTAAATTCCTTCTGCAGCAGCTCTTCCGATGGCTTGGCGGCCGTTGGACCGTCGATGCCCAGCTTGGTTTGATCCGTTACCGTTACCCACAGGCCGCCTATTTTGAAGCTTTTGCCGTCAGCGCTCACTTCGGAGATGACACCATCGATATTGACGGCGACTTTCCCCATGACAGGAGGCTTAGTTGCAACCTGCGTGGGCTCGGGGGCAGTCGTTGGGGCCGGTTGGTTCATCGTCAGGATGCCGACCGACAACGCCGCGCACGCCGCGATTCCAACGGCCCAGCCTGCTGCCTTTCTTTTCTTCGCTTTTTCCATGTGCAGCTCCCCTTTTTGAATGTTCTCCTTGGCTTTCGCGGTCCTATCCATTTCCCGCATCAGCTTCTCATACGTGGCTTCATTAAAATTCCCGCTCGTCTTCACACCGGACATAGCCGATTTATAAACCGATTTTTTCATCTTCCAGGCCTCCAATCTTCTCTTTCAAGAGGGAGCGTCCTCTTGCCAGCCATGTACCTACCGTTGCGGATTTCGACTGCATAATGACGGCAATTTCCTGGATCGAATACCCCTCATAATAGTGCAAGTGAATCGGGATCCGATATTTCTTGTCCAAGGCGAGCACCGCCTGCAAAATCTCGTTTTCTTCCTTTGGGAGATAGCTCAGGTTTTCCGGAACCGGATTTCTGCTCCTGAACCATCCCGTTTTAAGCATATTTTTGCTTTTATTGATCGCGGTTCGAATCAGCCACGCTTTTTCATGCTCGCCGCTTTCGAATACAGGGCGCTTTTGCAAATAGGCGAGAAACACTTCCTGCGCCACTTCTTCTGCATCCGCTATATTTTTCAAATAGGCAAAGGCGATTTTAATCAAGCTTTGCGAATATAAGTCCAAGGCCCGCCGCACAGATTCATTGAGCTCAAATGAATGGTGCACATCCGCACCCCCTTTCCCTTTGAATACAACTGAGGGTCCCTCTATTTTTCATTGGGGCCCATTTTATTTTGGCGAAAGGCGATTCCAAGCCTTTCATGGCTATGAACGCAAAAAGGCCGCAGATGAATGCAGGCCTAGACGGAAAGTTTATTTCTATTTTTGTCCATTAATATTAAGAATATGGAATGTCGATCCGAGATTAGAAAAGTAGAGGACAATCGGAATAAATATCGAGATAGGGGTGCATGTCGGATGAAGATCTACAGCTCAAGCCCGTATGACGTGAATTTGTACCTGAATTCCAAGCAGCCTGCCGATAAACCGGCTTTGGTCGCAGGCACGATACCCGAACTGTCGCATGACACGGATACCGTGGCGATCAGCCCGGCTGCCAGAGAACTGGCGGCATCCGATCTGGTGAACCATTCGGCCATCTATTTTGGAACCGCCCAAATCAATGATTCGCTGAATCGCCTTCTCGACGGTCAGCCCTCAGAGGTGAGGGAGGCCGCATACGGCATCATTCAATCCAATTTCATTACCGACGTATCCGGAGAAGAGGAACGGGCAGCTTTATCGGAATTAGGCTTTGCTCAAGCCAAGTATATGGCGGACAACTACATGAAGGAGAACGATGCGGCTGAATTCATGCAGACCATCCGTCAAATCGGAGCGATCTCCAAAACCCGTACCGTAGACCCTGAAACGAATGAAATCCGTTATGAAACGCCGCCGCAAAGGCCTGTTGGAGCTCCGGACGATTATATCGATTTGGCGTATATGATGAAGAAATTCGAACCGAAAACGATGGACAAGCTGCAAGAAGCGATAACCGGCGGAAAAGACTGGAACAGCATCCTGCAATCGTTCGCCAAGACCGCTTCGGCCCGCAAGGATTGGGTGCAGGAATACCGGGAAGCTGCAGGCAGGCAGACCGGGGACATTGCCGAGGAGAGCCGGTTCGGGAATGCCTCTACAGCCAGCATGGCGGAGTTTGTCCACGATATCAAGGCCGTCATTGCCAGTGCCGGATTCAAGCATCCAGAGTTGCTATCCGATTCTATAGAGGCATTTATGCGCACATTGGGCAGCCCGACATCCAGTTCGTACTAGCAGCAGCGTACAGCTTCAGAATCCGTTCTGACATTAGCGCTTCACGCAGCGGCTGAGAAAGCGGCGGAGGGCTTAGAAACATCGCCAGGAAAGTCCACCTCAACGATTATATGGACGATTGTATTACCCAGGATTACTTTGTGTTGCCAGGGGATATGCTCTTGAAACGAATTGGCTGGGACGCTGAACTGGCTCCTTTGAGCCTGCCGATCGTTGCCGTGATGCCTTCCTCGTAACTCGTGGCCGTGATCGGACCGATTCGTCTCGCATACTTTTCCCCGCTGAGACGCAGCGGCTCCTTGGTCAGGTAGAGCATTTCCACCACTTCCTTCATGGCCGGCACGAATAGTCCTAGCAAGGACAGCCCAATCCGGCCGAGCGGGATGACAGGCTTGGATACGCCGCTCGCCAGTCTGGCGATGCGGACGATGTCAGAGCCCGTGATTTCTCCTCCGCCAGGCAGGTTCCATTCTTCTCCGTAGGCATCGTCCCTGAGCGCAAGCTCCACGGTCATTTTGGCCGCGTCCGGCAAATACACGTATTCGCGGGGCACATGCATGTTCCCAATAAACAGGGCCGGCTTTCCGGCCGCGACGGCTTCCATCGTAGAGCCCAGGTAGGAAGCCTGGTTCGCCGACGGTCCGTAATAATCCGGCAGCCGAACGATCAAGGGACGGGCATGTTCCCACCGCCGGTCGAATATCATTTGTCCGTACATCAGCCTGATCCGCCCTTTGCGGGTATGAGGCTCCTTAGGATGGGACTCGCTCACCCATTCGGACTGTCTCCTCCCGTAAGGGTAAATGCCGTCCATGACGACGACCTTCAGACGCAGCCGATTCGCTGCCTCCATGACAGCCTCCCCCAGCGGAAGCAAGCGCTCGGCCATATCCTCATAGGGAACGTTGGCGCAATGGAAGAGGACATCCGCTTCCTTCGACGCTGCTTCAACCTCATCGGCAGAAAAGGCGTCTCCCGTCGCCAGCGTCAGTGCAGCGGGATTGCCGAGCTGCTCCGCCAGGCGGCTCAGCTTGCGAAGAGAACGGCCAAAGGCAATGACCGGGATCCCCCTCCGGATCAGCTCCTCGGTGACTGCCGCACCCGTTCCTCCTGCAGCTCCGATGACAATGGCCTTGTTCATTTCGCTTCCCCCTTATTTGTGATTGATTAATCACTAACTATGGAATCCACTATACCGATTTGTTAGTGATTGGTCAATCACTATTTTCAGGAAAGAAAGGGCCGATTGCTCAGCCCTTCATCCGTTTCGGCATATTCAAAGCCATGGATACGTTGCAAAGCATTCCCCGAGCCAAAAAAGAATCGTTCGATCTTCCGGGTCCGGAATCCCCGCAGAGCGGAACGCCTCCTGCACCAAGCGGCAGACTTCCCCAAGCCCTGCCTTCATGGCCGTCCGAATCGGCTTCTCCCGCATCGTCAGCGCCTGCATCTGAAGGAGCGTCTCCTGTCGGCGGGAAGAAAGAATCTGCTCATACGCGGAGATCAGTTCCCTTTCCAGCTTCTCGAATGATGGATCAATCACCATTCAAAGGGTACCAGCAATTCATGCCGGGAACAACCGAACAACAGGCTGCCCCGAAAGCCTTCGCCGCTTGAATCGGTTTGAAAGGACACCGTATACTAAGTGGACAACAAGGACGACCCTATCGACCGACAGGAAGGAACGAACCCATCCATGAATACGAACCTCCGCTTGATCATCGATACCGACACGGCCGGCGACGACGTCACTTCCCTGCTGTTCGGCATGCTCTGGCCCGGCGTGAGCGTAGAAGCGATCACGACCGTAATGGGCAATATTCCCGTCGAGCAATGCACCCTCAATGCGCTGACAACCGTGGAACAGGCGGGGAAAGGCGGAAAGGTGCCTGTGTTCCAGGGCTGCGATCGGCCTCTGCTCCGCCCGCTGGTACAGGCCGCATACGTTCATGGAGCGGACGGCATGGGAGATTCCGGCTTCCCGCCGCCTGCGCTCAAGGCCGAGGACGAGCATGCGGCAAACGCCATCGTCCGGCTGATCAACGAGCATCCGGGAGAGCTTGAGCTGGTCGCGCACGGTCCTCTGACCAATCTGGCAGTCGCCTACATGCTCGATCCCTCTATTGTCCATAAAATCAAAAAAGTATGGATCATGGGCGGCTCCTGCCACTTCCGGGGCAATATTACGGCAACGGCGGAGTTCAACTTCTATGTCGATCCGGATGCCGCTCAAATGGTTTTCCAAGCCGGTTTCCCTATCGTCATGATCGGATGGGACATCTGCTGCCGCTACGCCCTTGTCGGCGGCGAGGATCTGGCCAAGCTCGAACGCATCGATACGCCGATCGCCCGCTTCTATCGCCAAGTCAACCGCAAAGCGCTCGCCTTCAACCTCGCAAACGGCTTGAACGGCGTGACCCATCCCGACTCGGTCACGATCGCCATGTGCATCCGGCCGGAGCTGATGCTCCGCTCGCAGCGCTGCCATGTCGAGATCGAGTGCCATAGCGAGAGCAACCGCGGCTTCAGCGCCGTCGACACGCGGCCTGCTCCCGAAAACACCCCCGCATGGAGCGGCGGCGAAAGGACGAGCGCCGAGGTATGCCTGGAGGCCGACTACGGCTTGTTCTACCGCATGCTGACGGCGATGCTGAGCGGCGACTATCGGGAATTCGTGTAGCCGTTATCGACGGACGGACACTTCTTTGAAATGTCCGAACCGAGACCAGCTTTTCGCTTGCGAACCGATTCGACAGAAAAAGATGCGGCCGACTCAGCGGTTGAAGCTTCGGACCGCTCCGCTGCGAACCTAAACATCGCCTCTCTTCAGAACGGCCTTAAGCTCATTGGCCTCCTCGACATGAACCATGCCGCTGCCAGCAAGGCAATAGCGACCAAAATTCCCGATTCTCCCGTCCAGAGCAGCGCATTTCCGCCTTTGGAGGAGGCATCGAAGACGTCCTGAATGATGGCATTCCAGGATGAATGCAGGAAGACCGCAGGCCATATGCTGCCGGTTGTCAGCCTCAGGCGTCCGATGATGAAGCCGAAAGAGGTGACCGATACCATGAATAAAATTACGGAGAGCACAGGGTAGGGACCGGAATAATACAGCCCGGCAATCATCACGGGAAGATGCCATACCCCCCAAATCATCCCGCTGGCGAGCATCGGGCGCGGAACGCGGGCGTCGATCAGCCTAGTAAGCATATACCCGCGCCAGCCGAGCTCTTCTCCGACGCTGCCGATCAGCCCGACTGCCGTGCCGGCAACCATCTGCAGCAGCAAGAGCCCTATGAAAACAATTGCAGGCGGAGCCTTGATGAAGAAATCCGGGGCCGCGAAATCCACCAGTCCCGCAATCCAAGCCGTCCCGTAGGCGAACAGGCCGATGACGGCAGGAAACAACAAAATAAAAGGCAATGTCCTCCACGTCCGCCTCCCCCCTGTCTTCAAGGAGATGTCCGCTGTGCCTTCACGCAGCAGCAGACGCGCGAGGATGGAGGACAAGCCGGGCGTCCACATAAGGAACAGGACAAAGATCGGAATTTTCAAAGCCAGGATGTAGCCGAGCGTGGACAGCGGGATGAGCATGGAGAAGAAGACGAGAAGTCCCCTTCTGGCAAGTCGAATACGCTCCCTCTCTCTGTCTGTGCCTGCAGCGGGTGCATGGTCGAAATTCGGGTTCATGAATGACAGCTCCTTTTTTTATGTATAAATCTATTTAGAACTATAGCAATGGCTCCATCTTCAGCAGAACCGACCCCGGTGCAGTATTCCCCCCCGACCAAAGACCCGCCGCAATGCGACCTAAGCCTAAATCTGCCGCCGGAGCCTCAGCAAGCGGAAGCGGATCGTCAAGACGCGCAGGCCATTCAACAACGAAAAAAAGCTTTCCAAAGCCGGTTCGGCTGGAAAGCAATCAGGTCCACACACATCGTTACAGCTCGGCCCCAAGCAAGATTTGAAGATCGTCGCTCAGCGGTCTCCCAAAGCCTGCTCGATTCGCTTGTCCGGCACGAACCAGATCGCCGCGACGAGCGCGAAAAAAAAGCCGGATATCCACGAACTCGCATATGCGGTCAAGACCGCGAGCAAGTAGAGCAAAGGGGATAGCTTGCCTTTCCAGTCTTTGCCCATCTGCATGACAAAGGAGGAATCGCCGGCATGCTGGTTCATAATCGCGCGCTGAAGAAGCCAGTAGGAGAGCGCCGCCAGCGATAGAATAATCCCGTACAGCGCTGTCGGAGTGGCTGCAAAATGGCTTTCTCCCATCCAGGCTGTCGTGAATGGAATAAGAGACAGCCAGAAGAGATACAGCAGGTTCAGCCACATCAGCCTCCCGTTCATCGTACGGACCATGTGCAGCAGATGATGATGATTGTTCCAGTAGATGCTCGCTTCCCGCGCTCATTCAACTCTTTCAGGTTCGAAAGCGATGCTCCCGATGCGGCCCGCGCCTTGATGGCGGCGTCCGGACTTCCAGCAGCGGCTAGGCTGGCCGTACGAAATGCTTACGCCTCTCCTTGGAATATCTTGCCCAAAGCGTCCAGCATGATGGTTGTCCCATGTTCCCGTATTTCCGGCGTATCGTGTCCGTCAAGAAACGCGCCTTGCTCGGTGAAGATCAGCTTGGTGCCGTCATCCACCTCGATAAGCTCGACCGTAGTCATCGAGACGGAGATCCGTATATCGTTCGAATCCATGGTGTAGGTGTACACTATGCGCCGCTCCGGAATCAGCTCCTGGTAGCTCGCATCGAAGGTGAAAATCGGCCCTTCCGGCGGCCCGCCCCTGCTGTACTCTCGCCCGCCAACCCGAAAATCGAAGATGTCCGGCTTTGAGAACCATCGGGCTTTCGCAACCGGGTCCGACCAAGCCTGATACACCCGCTCCGGCGAAGCGGCATAAGTCCTCTCGACGACAAAGGTCGCATGCTTCACAAATCGTTCGTTCATTGTTCTTCCTCCTTAGGTTTCGTCACTCTGCTTCTCGGCAAGAAAGTCCCCCAACTGATCCAGATTACGCTCCCAGCTCATCTGCCGCTCGAGGACGGGCTTCTCGAATCCCGTCTTCATCGCTTGCAGAAGGCTCGTGAAATCTTCAACCGTCAATGGCGCCTTGCCTTGCAAAAGCTTGGATGCATGTCCCAGCAGCTCTAATCGTTTCTGCTGCATTTGAATCTGCTCCTTGATCCGGCCGATCTGCAGCTGGACGATCTCAAGTGGACTGATCCACCCGCCGCCGAGAGCGGACTTGATCTCCTCCAGAGACAGCCCCAGCTCCTTCAGCGACAAGATCTGGTGCAAATACGACAGATCCGCTTCACTGTACAGCCGGTGGCCGGATTCCGTCTGACCCGATGGAGAGAACAATCCGATCTGGTCGTAATAACGCAAGGTTCGAACCGTAAGCCCCGTCAGAGTGGCGAGATCCCCGGTCTTCCACTGTCTCTTCATTCCCCTCTCCATTCTTTGGCGCTAGCTTTCTACCGGTATCTTTATTGTGAACCATGACGCAGCGTAAGGTGCAAGCGGAAAAAAAGGCATTCTGCCAAGATCTTTTTTCGGCGCGGAGGATTCATTGAAACTCGACATCGGTAACAAATGGGCTTTGCTGGATTAGAGGCGGGAGTTGCTCCGCATCGCAGTTTCCAGACAGCTTGAGGGTTATTTCCATGGCGTTTGAATGCTGTTGTGAAACCAAGCGGTTCGGCCAGCCAAGAACGAACGCAGAGGACCGCTTCGCAAATTCTCGCCGGAAGGGTTATGATGAATAAGGTTGTTCTAACAAAGGCGGATTCAAACCACCCCGAATCGGAAGAGAGTCCCATGACGGCAGCATGAAAGCTAAAGCGAGTCGCGGAATTTGCGGATGGGTCTGTTGCCGTTCTACTGAAGAATGCTGGAGCGAAGGTGGTATGCAGCTTGTGGTGGTTCATTATTCCTTTTGGCATCATTGCCGCCCTTTATGTAACGTTTCTACTCTATCCGGCGTTAGGCGGACGGATATCCCGTGAAGAGCGCTCGGCGTTCGTTGCAAAGGGAGCTTTATATTCCGGCCGTAAATTCAACAACATCATTCCAACCTCTACCGCTGCCAGTCCTGCTGCTATGATTGCCGTGGCGAAGGAATTTATCAAAGGCGGGAATAATCGCAAGCCCGCTGCAGCACTCCCGATCGACCGGGTCGATCCCGCTGAATTCACGGGCTCCGATGAGACGAGCATCGTATGGTTTGGACATTCGACGTTTCTGCTGCACATGGAGGGGCAGACCCTCTTGGTCGATCCGATGCTCGGCCGCGCACCGTCGCCCTTTCCGCTATTCGGAGGCAAACGGTTCAGCGGTCGGCCGCCGCTGGATGCCGAGCAATTGCCGCCGCTGGACGCCGTACTCATCACCCACGATCACTACGATCATCTCGACTACGGCACCGTCAAACGGATCAAGGATAAGGTCGGCCGCTTCTTCGTACCGCTCGGCGTAAGGGCTCATTTAATTCGATGGGGCGTAGATCCGGACAAAATCGAGGAGCTCGGTTGGTGGGATACCGCTGCCTTGGGAGGACTGCAGCTCGCTTGTACGCCGGCGCGCCATTTCTCGGGCAGGCGCGGAGTCGATCAAAATGCGACTCTTTGGTGTTCCTGGGTCGTGAGAGGTCGGCACAAGAGCGTCTTCTGCAGCGGAGACAGCGGTTACGGTCCCCACTTTAAAGAAATCGGCGATCGGTACGGACCTTTCGACGTTGCCATGATGGAATGCGGCCAGTACGATGCAAGCTGGGAAGCAATCCATATGATGCCGGAGCAGACGGTGCAGGCGCATCTTGATGTGCAGGCGAATCTGCTGATTCCAATCCACTGGGGCGCCTTTACATTGGCTCTGCACGAATGGACCGATCCAATCGAGCGTGTCGTTGCAGCAGCAAGCCAACAAGGCGTGGCGATCGCAACGCCAAGGCTCGGTCAAACCGTCCTTGTCGGCGCTCCGCAATCGTCGGCCTGGTGGAAATAGGCGAATCAAACCGAAAGCAGCACGAGTGCTTGCCGCTCCGTGCTGCTCTCTTCTTAATTAACCGTGAATGGATTATCCGATGATGTTACGAGAAATACGGCTTCCACACATGGACATGCCACTGTTTCTCATTGGCTGCGTGTGGGATGCCGAACGACATGAACCTTTAATATTCTCCCTTAATGACGAAAAACGAACCCCGGATTGTGCCCGCTAGTTTAGACTTCTGCCTGGCAAACTTGAACTTCTCTTCCAGCTCCTTCGGTATGTCCATCCCCTCTGAGAGCTTGAAGCCAACGGCCCGTTTCTTAGGGTCATCTACGGTATACATGACATTGATTGAAAGACCGTCCTCATAAAAGACGTAGGCAAATTTGATGTTCTCCACTTGGAAACGCGACGTTTCCAACGGTTTGGCCGCAAACTCGATACCCCGTTCCTCTTTTAAAATCCGGTTCACATAATCCAGCGTCTCCCGGCTTTCGCTTGCCGGAACAACCGTAAATTCATGCTTGTATTTGTTCATAAAGTAACGGGCCTCATTGGCACGCAGACCAGCAAGCGCGTCGGCTACAGGTGAAGACTCTAGACCAACCGTGGACACATGATTGAAGTCAACGATATAGGACATTTCCATCTCTCCTTTTCATCTCATTATTCCCAAAAAAACGCGGGTATTTTCGGTGTGGCTCACAGCACTGCTTGCACGGCAAGTCACTTTTGAGCATCAAGTATAAACATCGTTGCATCTTGTCCCATGAACAAGTTATCTCCGGCATAAAAAGTTTTGGATTGAATGTTTCCATACCCCATTTTCGTCATTTTGCCGATTAATTCCTCTTGATGGAATCCATTATGAACGAGATCTGAAACGATATGTTCATTTTTATTGAAATCGACGATAAGCAAATGTCCTCCTTCATGGAGAACGTCAAATAACCGGGATAGGATGAATTCGTAATCCTCGATATGAAGCAGCACCTGAGCCATGAAAATATAATCCGCACGTAAATCCGATAACTCACTCTTTTCAAAATCAAAGCATAGTGTATGTGCATTCGAAAGATTGGAATCGGAAATTTTTTGCTGGATTTGATTAATCATGTTCGGTGAAGCATCCAGAAACAGCATGGAATGAAAATCGTTCAGCAAATTCATGCCGACAAGACCGGTGCCGCATCCAAAATCGATTGCATTCTTGCTTTTAGCGTCAGCTAAATGTTCACGAATGGCATCCGATGATACCTTGGCGATATGGATTCTCTCCGGCGTGTCATATGTGCCCGCTATCCTTTCAAACTTATCCGTATTTCCCATGTTCACCTCTCCAATCGATCTCAAAAAGGCTCGCATCATAAAACTTGCCGTTGCTTGGCGAATTCCGCTCATTCGAAACTACGGCGTTCTACTTCTCCTGCTCCACAATGACCTGCTCGATCCCCAGCAAAATCAGCTTCAATCCGAACTCAAAAGCCCGGTCGGTCCCCATCAGCTCGAACAGCCCGTTCGTGAACATCCTCCGGAACAGCCCTGCTTCCGTCTCGCTCATGGAGTCAAGCAGCGCAGCCATCTCCTCGCCCGGAAGCACTTCCTGTTCTTTAAGGGCAGCGGAAACATTGCGCTCATGCTGATAATTGTCCAGAACAAAGTAGAAGACATAGTTCACTAGCGTAGTAACCACCTGCATCTTCTGCTCCTGCTCAAGCGGCGTCGATTCCACGCAGAGCAGCATGCGGTTGGTGAACCGGATGATGTCCGGTTCGTGGGGCAGCGTCATCATCATGAGCTGCGTGGAGCAGGGATACCGGCTGAGCACATTCCGTACCGTTGCCGCAAGATCCGTCAGCTGCTCCTTCCAGTCTCCGTCGGAGTGGAACTCCTCCAGAATCATTCTCGAAACCTGGTTCGCCAGACGCTGGTACAGATTCTGCTTGCTCTTGAAGTACCAGTACAGAGAGGGAGCCTGGATTCCCAGCCGGTCGGCCAATCGCCTCATGCTGAATTTCTCGATGCCATCCTCTCCCAGAAGCTCCCACGAGGTTGCCAAAATCTTATCCTCCGAAATTTGAGGCTGCTGCTTTTTCATCCTTATCCGCCCTTTTATCTAACAGTGTAAGTTTATGCTTTACAGGTGCATAGGTTCATGATATCATCTAACACTGTAAGGTTCAATCTAACACCGTTAGAGTGCAAGAAAAAATAAAGGAAGAAAGCAGTGATCTCCATGGAGGCAGAAAACCTTCACTACTTCGAAAAAGCGCCAATCGCAAAAGCCGTCGCTCACTTTGCCGTACCGATGATGCTCGGCACGTCGATGGGTGTCATCTATTCCATCTTGAATGCCTATTTCCTCGGCACCCTCCACCATACGGCCATGCTGACCGCACTCGCGCTGACCTTGCCGTTGTTCGCGGCCATTATGGCGCTGGGCAACTTGATTGGCATAGGCAGCGGCGCGTTCATCTCCCGCTTGCTGGGCGAGAAAAAATATGATGTTGTCAAGCATGTGTCCTCATTCGCCTTTTACAGCAGTCTATTTCTCGGCCTAATTGTGATGGCCGTCGGCCTCCCGATAATCGATCCCATCGTTCATGGGCTGGGGGCGACGCCTGACTCCTTCGGCTTCACAAAGGACTATGTCACCGTCATGCTTATGGGGTCGCCCTTCGTCGTGTTATTCTTCACACTGGAAAATATCGTACGCTCCGAAGGAGCAGCCGTCACGTCGATGATCGGCATGATTCTCAGTGTTGTCGTCAATATTATTCTCGATGCGCTCGTTATCTTCGTCTTCCATTGGGGTGTGATCGGCGTTGCGTCCGCTACGGTCATTTCCAACCTCGCGGCAGGTGTATTCTTTGCCTTTCATATCAGATACAAGAGCTCCTTCTTAACCATTTCCGTAAAATGGTTCAAGGTGACGATGGACATTCTGGGCAATATATTCAAAATCGGAGTCCCCGTCTTTATCATGAGCATCTTCTTGGGAGCCATGTCGCTCATCTTCAACCATTATCTTGTGGATTATGGGAATCAGGCCGTAGCGGCTTATGGCGTATCGTCCCGTTTATTGCAATTTCCCGAATTTATTCTGATGGGCCTGTGCGAGGGAGTCGTACCGTTGATCGCCTTCACCTTTACAGCCAATAAACTGCGCATGAAGCATGCCATTGGATTTACAATCAAAGCGATTGTGGCGTTGGCAGTCGTTTTTGGCGTCATCGTCTATCTGATTTCCGACCACTTGATCGGCATGTTTACGAATGACCCGCAATTGATTGAAATGGGCAGCTACATTCTGCATGTGACGTTCCTATCCTTGTTCATTACCGGAATGACCACGTTGTTCACGGGAATCTTCCAAGCAACAGCGCAAGGAACGGCAGCGTTTATTATGTCCATTATTCAAGGAATCACTCTGATTCCCGTGCTCTATATCGCCAATCGAATGAACGGCTTCCACGGGGTCGTCTGGTCGCTCGTCATCGCGGATGCCGTCGCTTTCCTTGTCGGCGCCGTCATGCTGTATGTCCTGCGGACCAAGCTGCAGCCGGATTTGGAATCTTTGGTACAGTAGAAGAGCTATGCCGCTGTTGGGCGAAGCTGCCGCAATCAAGCAATTTCCCCGTCAGCTCAATAGCAAATGAATGACAACTCGTTATTTCTCCCAAAGCTCGACAAGTCGACCGTCGGGATCTTCAATCCAAATAAATTTCCCAAATTCACTAGCCTCTTTTTTCTTTGCAAGAGGTACACCAATACGTTCAAGATGCTCAATAGTCTCGTCTAGATGATATACTTGGAAATTCAACATCACTTGTTGTTCTGTTGGAAAATAGCTGTCATTCTCGGTGAAGAAAGAAAAGATCGTCTCATTTCCTGATTGGGGTTTTATCACAGTCCCATTCCAATTTTCAATCTCAATTTTCAACACTTCACTGTACCATTTTTTTGTTTCTTCAAGATTTTTAGTTCTCCAAAATATTCCTCCAAAACCTTTTATCATGGTTATCATACTCCTCTGTCATGAAATTTTCTGCTTTCCGATTGCAATAGATATTCGAGCTTAAATTTCAAGTTCCTGTTACAGGCAAGACGCCCGTGCCGTCCCGGAAGCATCAAAGCCGCCGGACCTCTGACCGAGTCCGGCGGCTTTTTCGTCCAGCCATTTTTTTGGGATGCTTCTGTATTGCATTTATTCCACAGGAGTCGATCCCTGTATCCTGGCAAGCTCATCACGCTTCAGCTTCAGAAGTTTCTCGATCCGCTCGAGTTCTTCCCTGGCTTGGCGCGAAGCGTTCTTGGCCTGTTGAATCTGCTGTTCATAATCCATCCTCCGGCATATGGGCATTAGAATGAAATCGTATACCCATCCGCCATCCCGTTCCGCGCCCGAAGCGTTCAGAAGCACCGGAAGGACCCCGCCGCTGCTCGTTTTCAAAGTCAAATACATCTCCTCGACGCTCCGGTTCAGCTTGATGAGAGGAAGGAAATATAGTTGGAAAAAAACCTGGCTGGAACGGGTCAGCAGCGATTCGAAGCTGCTTCCGCAAATTCCCTGTTTCTCATATCCCAGCAATCGGCACAGCGTGGCGTTGACCTCCCGAACGTCACGATTGTCGTCCATCAACACATATCCGCAAGGTGCACGATCCAGTTGTTCGTCCATGCTATCGTCTGAGCTCGGCTTTTCGGGCGCTCCCGGCCGATGCCAAGTAGGCTTGGATCAGCCTGATCGTTTCCTCGGGATGGCTCATGTGCGGACAATGGCCGGTGGCATCCATGAGCTGAAATTCGCCTCCCGGCATATGATGGGTGATGTAAGCCCCCGCTTCCAGCGGTGCGATCACATCCTCGGCGCATTGCAGAATCAAGGAAGGCACCTTCACCTGTCCCAGCTCCCCCCGGTAATCGGAGAGAAATGTCGCTTCGGCAAACCGCCGGGCCACCTTCGGATCGGTTGCGCAGAAGCTCCGCTCAAGTTCGGCGGACAATTGGGGGCGGCCCGGATTGCCCATAATGACAGGTGCCAGATAGCTGGCCCATCCCTGATCGTTTTTGTCCATCATATCCAGCAGAGCGAGCAGATCCTCGCGTTCAAACCCTCCTATATAATCGGGAAGGTCGTTTATATATCGGGCAGAAGGGCCAATCAATATCAGCCGTTCAAAATATTCGGGTCTGCGGATCGAAGCGAGGATGCCGATCATGGCGCCTACGGAATGGCCCACGAGAATAGCGTCACGGGTCTCCAGCGCCTCGCATATATCCAATACATCCTGGGCATATCCGTCCAGATTGCCGTAGCGGACCGGGTTATAGGCCCGGATGTCCGACTTGCCCGATCCGACAAAGTCAAACAGGACTACCTTGTATTGTTCTTCGAACGCAGGTGCGACAAACCGCCACATGTTTTGACCGCAGCCGAAGCCATGGGCAAAAATCAAATGTTGGGTGCCGCTGCCTGTTACTTGAACGTTGTTGCGGACAAAAGTCTGTTGATGGTCCATGCTATTTCCTCCCGTTCACAAATTTTCTTCGAATTCATAGGGTGAACCGCTCGGAAAATGAATCTCATTATGCTAGTATATCAAACCTGCTGAATAAAAGATTAACAATCCATACCAATGAAAAACTCACAAACAAGCGCGAATCGGTTCTGCTCCAGGCCACTAAGGGACGCATATGCATAGGAGAAGCACAACGGCTCCCGGTCATGCCGGACCTCAATTCGTCCCGGATTAAGAGAATTGTCTTCCGGCGAAAAAGAGATGCCTTTAGCAAAAAAAACAACCTTTGCTGACATCGAAGTCAGCAAAGGTTGTTTGATTGGCACGATTACTTATCAATAATGTTCGTTATTTTCAACATCCTTGCGATTAATGCCGTGACCTCCGCACGCGTCATTGGTGCTTTCGGACTCAACACCGCAGGTCCATTCCCCTGGATAATTTCCGCTGCAATCAATTGAGCAACGTCTGCCTTTGCCCAAGCAGATACGCCAGACGCATCCTTGTATCCCGCCAGTGCCGCAGCTGCTTGTTCATCGCTCAACGCGGCTCCCGAATCTATCAAACGGTATGCGCGGGCAATCATCGAAAATCCTTGTTCCCTGGTCATTTCCCGATTGCCGTAGAAGCTTCCATCGTTGTAGCCGCGAACGATGCCGAACTCATTCGCAATGGCTACGGAAGCGCGGTACCATGCTGAATCCGCAACATCCGGGAATATATTTTGCGGCACATCCTGACGCATCAAGCCCAGACCCAAAACAACGATGTCAGCAAATTCAGAGCGCTTAACATTGCGGTTCGGCGAGAAAGTATTGCTGCCCGTACCGTCAAGATCAAGTCTTGCAGCAATATTGTTGACATCCTCTTTGCCCCAATGTTGTCGTACATCATCAAAATCCTGAGGATTCCAGATGACCGAGTACGTACCGCTGCTGCGCAGATCATTGATCCTTGCAAAATAACGGTTATCGATCTTCGTCACCGCTGTCGGCACATGGAAAACGCTGCCGTCCGGGTTGATAACGACGCCTGTCGTAATCCGGTTCGGATCGATGCCTTCCGGAAGGGCGATGTACTTAGGCGCATATCCGCTCAGCTGCCCGAATCTGGCCGTCTTGCCGCTATTCGTGAAGGTCAAGTCGAGATCAACCGGGCTAACCAGCAGTTCGTAGCCTTGCTCTGCCGCTTTATTCTTAGCGTTCTGAATCCATGTATCCGCGGAACGGGAGATGTTGATTTGAACGGCAATTTCGTTTAATGCGGAGTTCCCCAATTGCTTGGACACCGAATCAAGGTTCATCTTTCCGCCAGGAACCGGATAAACGGCCAGCGGGTTGCCGATCTCAAGGCTTGCGCCCTTATCGGCCAATTGCCTAACCGTTTCTGCCGTCAAGCCGTCTACCTTCACATCGCCGTCCTTCGGAGAACGAATCGCGAGCTTCTGCCCGCTGCCCTGTGCCAAGGTCTCGTTCAGCTTGTTCAGATCCACTTGAACCCACGTTGTCGTACGGTCTCCCGAAGTTGACGTTTTCCCGGTCGCAAACGCGCCGTCCTTGTCGTTCACGGAAGTTTTGATCCCGGACTCTACCGGATTTGTTGGCGTTGCCGGAGTTGTCGAGGGTACAGGTGTTGTTGGCGTCGGTGTGTTTCCGCTGTTATTGCCGCCATTGTTTCCGTTAGATGCCGCAGCCGACGTCTGAATCCGCGCTGCTTCGCTGATAGCGGACGCGTTTTGCGTAGCCGTCTCTTTCACCCGTGTTACAAAGGCATACTCCGTATCCGGCGTCAGTCCGTTGAACGTCAGGCTGTCTTGCCACGTCAAACCGCCATCCTTGCTATACTCCTGACCGGCTATGCCTGTCAATGTAATGCTCGTTGCAGTCTTGCCGGCTTCTACCGGCGCGCTCGGTGCTTTAGGACCTTCCATTTTTGCAACAGATGCCGTAGCTGCGCTTGTTACACTACCAGCCGCATGCGTGCCATCAGCTATAACCTTCACGGTAATAGCCTTGCCGATATCGTCTTCAGTCAACGTGTAGCTCGCATTTGTCGCTCCTGAAATGGCAGCTCCGTCTCGATACCACATATAGGCCGGCACGTCTTCAGTCGTGCCCGAAGTATATGTGATCGCCGACAAGTCTGCCGTCAGCGTCTCGCCGTATTTAGCGGTCCCGCTGATGGAGACGACGCCTCCCATTTTCGGAAGATCAGCGTCCGAAGTGCGAATCGTTGTCGCCTCGCTGACAGCGGACGGGCTTTGCGTGGCCGTTCCTTTCACCCGCGTTACAAACGTGTAATCCGTTCCCGGAGTTAACCCGTCAAATGTCGCGCTGTCTTGCCACGTCAAGCCGTCGTCCAGGCTGTACTCCTGACCTTCAACGGCCTCCAACGAGATGCTCGTTGCGGTTTTGCCAGCCTCTACCGGCGCGCTTGGTGCTGCAGGTCCGTCCATTTTCGTGACCGGCGCTGTCTCGTCGCTCGTCACGGCGCCAGTCGCATGCATGCCGTCGGCTGTAACCTTTACGGCAATGGGCTTGCCGATATCGGGCTCAGTTAACGCGTAGCTGGCACTCGTCGCTCCCGAGATGGCGACTCCGTCCCGATACCACTGGTACGTCGGAACGTCTTCCGTCGTGTCCGGCGTATACGTGATACCCGACAGATCCGCCGTCAACGTTTGACCAGCCTGGGCTGTGCCGCTGATCGCCACGCTGCCTCCCATCGTCGAATATCCCGGCGTTCTAACGCTTGTGCCGCTTACGCCCGTTGTAGGAAGAGGGCCGGTCGTGTCGGCAGGAACCGTCACGATTTGATACTCGGTAGCTGGATCAAGGTTTTCAAAAGTCAATTCGGAATCCGTACCTGTTTTCCAATCGCTTACCACGTTGCCTTGCGCATCGGCTATAGCATATTTAGCCAGAGTCGATGATGGATTTATCGTAATTGTTGTTTTACCGGGATTTCCCGTATCTTTTCCAACTGCAACGTCATGATCGCCTACTGTCGGCAAAGTAATGGCTTTCGTCTCAGCGGCCGTACTTGGAGTTGTAATGCTTGCATTAAATGTCGTCGAAGCGGCTACTTTGTAAGTCCCACCCGGCATTAAGGGCTTAAATACGATCGGACCTCCGTTGCTTGGATACCACCCGTATGCATCGGCCGTAATTTCATCGCCGTTTTGATCATATGCCTTATATCCCGTAACCGGGTTACCGTCCAGATCGGTGACGCTCATTACCGTACTTACGTCAAGAGGGGTGGCAATGATTCCGCCTGAGCCTTCATAAACAGCTGACGTTACGCTTTTGATACCGTCCGTAAAACTTGCAACATCCGTGGGGGCTGTAATGATGTCGCCTATGGCACCGGGACTATACTCGACAATAACGCCCGGATCCTTGTAGGCACTAGTCCCGCCGTGTGTATTATTTACGGCTACGTAGCCTATTTTGGTATTATTTGTATCCAGTACAAGTGTGAGATGGATGAGAGCTCCGTTTTGTACATAATTGCTCGTCAGCTCAAGACCGGTTGGCTGAGCGTTTGTTACATACCTTGTCTCCGTATAAGCAGGAGTGCTCCAGCTGGATGCCTCCGTAGTTTTAGTGGCGCCTATGAAGCTTACAAAGCTCCAGCCTCCTGTCCAAGGAGTCTTAAGCTCTTGAAACAATCTAGCAATGGCCAGCATTTCTTCAGGATGGTCGGCTGTCGGCTCTACAAGATGTCCGTTATTGGCTTTTGCAATCGTCACAGCATCATTGAAAGTCATGGTGCTCAGTCTTTCCACATATGCAAAGTGACGGCCATTGTAGGTACGCACAGAGGTTTTTCCATTGCTCAATTGCGCCCCCGGCGTCACATTCACGGTGACGCTTTGGGTTTGCCCTGAATCTTGTGTAAATGTCATCGTTCGAATAACAGCTTGAATTTCTTCATAAACAGTGCCGCTTGAAAAATTGAATACTCTATTTTTAGGTGTGGATTTGTCCGTAACAACGCCGCTGATTGTTATGCCATTGGTCAACTCGGTAATACCGTTTGAAAGAGTTCCAACAGCAATCGATCCATTATTTACAGCTACAGTAAAATATCCGCCCCCTTCATTAACGATGCCATTGCTTTCAAAGGCTGCATTTGATAGCTGATAGTTTGTTTCGGATAATCGAATAGGAGTGCCAAGATTAAGTATGGCTGTCTCCGCTGCTCTAGCTTGTGACGCGTGAAACGGCATCATCGTCAATACCATGACGATTGCCATGAGAAAAGATAACGTTCTTGAACTTTTCAATTTCATCTTTCGTTCATTCCTCCTAAAGAAAGCTATTGAAATGGTCGCACAGCTTCATCACCTCTCCCCGCCACAAGACATCTAGCGGAGAGACCGTAATGCGCGGTTTTCTATGCACAACATCATAGACAAAACATCTAACCAAACTCTAACCACAACTAATATAGGTCTGAAGGAAGTGAACCCCATCTCCATTTCGGATCCGAAATCCAACCATTTTCTTATTAAATAGATATCAGCTTTTACCGATATAGATACAGCATTAGAATGGATTCAATGTTCGACAATTAGGGGCTGCGTATGAATGAAAGTCATGCTGGTGGACGATGAGCGGCTGGCGTTAGTCAGGCTGGAAAAAATGCTGGGGGAATTTCACGATTGCCAAGTAATCGGATCCTTCTCGAAGGCAGAGGTAGCGATTCATCATATTGGCGAATTCAAACCCGACGCCGTCTTTCTGGATATTCAGATGCCGGGATTGAATGGTTTGAGGGCAACAGAGAGAATACGTCCTGTCTCGCCGGACACGAAAATCATCTATGTGACAGCCTATGACGAATACGCGATTGAAGCATTCGAACTGAATGCGACCGATTACTTAATGAAGCCGTTAAGGCGCGAACGCTTGGGCCGAACAATACAACGTCTACGGGAGCGCGTTGTTGAGCATAAATTGGAGTCTTCGAAAGAAGAAGGATTGTTGTACCATTGTTTGGGTGCCATGCAAATCCGGAAGCCAAACGGGGAACTGGAGTTTTTGAAGTGGAGAACGACGAAAGCGAAAGAGTTGTTTGCCTACTTGTTGCATCATCGCGGAAAAGTCATTAGCAAGAATATATTGCTGGAATTATTTTGGCCCGAAATGGATGAACGAAAAGGGCTCGCCAACCTGCAGACGAGTATTAATCGGATTCGAAGCGCATGGAAGGATACAGCCGGAGAAGGCTATGTCACCATCCGATATTCTCAATACGGATATGTCCTTGATTCGAATCAGCTGCGGATTGATGCGGAAGAATGGGAGCAAGAGCTTCGCAGGTTAAGCCCTGTTTCAATTGAACTAGCCCCTGAACATCAGCGATTGGCCGATATGTATCGCGCTAATTTTTATGATGAGGATAATTATGCGTGGGCGGAGAGCGAACGCCAACGGCTCAAGGCACTTTGGCTGCAGCATGCTCGGCAGCTGGGGCAATTCTATTGTTCTCATGACATGAATATCGAAGCGCTGGGAGTTTATCATCAAATACAAAAGAAGGATCCCCTGAATGAAGATAGTTACCTGGCGCTAATGAATATATATGCTCGGCTGAATGACACGGTTTCCGTTACTAAACAGTATGAATTTATGGTTCAAGTCTTGAAACAAGAAGCAGAGGCCGATCCCGGCCCCGGCATATTGGAATGGTATGCACAATGGAAAGAATCCGATAAAAGAGCGGTGCAGGGACTGATCAAATCCAAATGATTCCGCATTGTCTTCACGAATTTAGGCTTAGCCTTTCTTTCCCCTGATTTTCGGCACAATAAAACGGACAATAGTGCCTTGATTGGGGACACTCCGGATTTGCAATCCTGTGCCGTATATTTGTTTCAGTCGCCGATCCGTATTGAACAAGCCGACTCCCGCCCTTCCTTCCAACCGACTGTCCAGGACGCGCTTCACCGTTTCCTCATCCATTCCTATCCCGTTATCCGCAACCGAAATTTCCGCCTCATGTTCTTTTTGGGTAATTCGGATATGAATTTCTCCGCCTTCATCGCGACTCAGAAGGCCGTGTCGTATTGCGTTTTCGACTAGAGGCTGGATGCAGAGCGGGGGGACCAACAAATGAAGCCCTGAGTCGGCCTCCCAGCGAATGGTTAATCTGTCCTCAAATCGTTCCTTTTCGATATACAAATAGGAGCGGACAAGACCAAGCTCATGATCAAGCGGAACGAACCTCTGCAAGTTCCGAAAATCAAAGCTTGCCCGCAAGTAACGGCCGAATGCCTCAAGCAACGCGCTCATTTTATCATGATCGATTTCGCTGAGAGCAGCTATCGAATTGAGCGTGTTGTACAAAAAATGCGGTTGGATTTGCGCCTGAAGCCATGCCGCTTCCATGCGCAGCCTTTCCCGCACGGATTGCTTCAATCCAGTCAATGCCCGTACCCTGGACTTCAATTCCATCGCATCAACAGGCTTCGTCACATAATCGTTGGCGCCATGCAAAAATCCCATCTCTATATCTTCCGGTCTGCTCCGGGCGGTCAAGAGCAGGATGGGGAGCTCCGAAACGGAAAAGCGCTCACGAATAAAACGGGAAAATTCATATCCAGACATATGCGGCATCATAATGTCGGCAATGATCAAGTCCCATTCTCTGGTATCCAGAACGGCAAGTGCTTCACGTCCGCTTGCAGCTGTGACGACAGTATACTTTTCCGAAACAAGAAGATGGCTCAATATCTTTAAATTGACCGCATCATCGTCTATGACCAGAATGTTTGGCCGGTCCGAATCGGTCTCCGATTCAAGTCCGGTATAATCGCCGCAAGGTTCAGAGGCAGCAGCAACAGCCGCTTCTGCATACATGGCCGATCCCGGAGCAATCGCTTCCGGATCGAATTGCCTGAAGGAAGCATCCGATAACGGCAGCATGAAGCTAAATACTGAACCTTGGCCCGGAGTAGAGTCTACCTCCAATGTGCTTCCGTGCAGCTCCACCAGTTTTTTGCATATGCTTAGCCCGAGCCCGAGCCCGCCTCCAATCGCCGTTATGCCAGAGTCCCCCTGCTCGTAGGGCGCAAACATCCTCTGCTGCGTTTCCAGATCTATCCCGATCCCGGTGTCGGCGACGACGATGTTCACCTTGCCCTCCTTGACCTCGGCCTTTATTGTGATATGTCCTTGATCTGTATATTTCACCGCATTGTGAAGCAAGTTGAACAAAATTTGCGTAAGCCGGTTTTCATCGGCCATGACACTGGGAAAGTTGGCCGGAATGTCGTTGACGATGCGAATCGGCTTGCCTTCCGTCATGAAACGAAGCATATCGGTCACACCGGATGCGACTCCCTGAACGCGGACACTCTCTATGTGCAAGGAGATGCCATTCTCCTGAAGCCGCGTCATGTCCAGCAAATCGTTGAGCATGTATGACATCCGCTTGCCTACGGAAATAAGCAGCTTCATGTTCTCTTTGTTTTTGTCGTCCTGATCTTTAATTCCGGTATCCAGAACGGTCTGGGCGATGTTAAGGATTCCATGCAGCGGATTCCGCAATTCATGGGACGTGTTGGCCAGGAAATCGTCTTTCAGCTTGTCCGCTTTCTGCAGCTTCTCGGCGAGCTTCACCGTTTGGTTGGAATTATGGAAATAGCGTTTGAACCAGAAAGACGCAAAAGCGAGGAACGCAACGATCAGGTCGATCGGGTAATAACCCATGTCGAGCAGACCCTTAAGATAACCTCCAATGATATTAGTCAAAACACTGATTAGACCGATGACCAGATAAATGGCGTTTTTATCGCTCTTCAGAGCCGTACGCAGCGACAACATCAGAAAGTACAAGCAAGCGAGCAAATCCAGGGTATAGTAGACAGCTAATGCGCTCAGCCCGTACCTGGCTGGCAAAAACACAATCAGCAGCGCCGCAATCACACAGAGCACGAGAAACCAGCGAAACACTCTGTTTTGCGCATGCTCCGGAAAGAGGCTTTTGGCAAATTGCAGCAGGAAGGCGCCTACTCCAATAAAGGACAGAAGAACGAGTTTAATAGACCACTCGTAGTTGATGGCCGGCAGCCAAACGAGCAAAAGCTTATCATCGTCGAGCAGTGTCATGACAACGGCACTAATAACGAGCATGAAGAAATAGATCAAAGTCTTTTGTCGGGTGCCGATCAGATACAGAATTAGCGCATACAAGGCATGAATCAACAGAACGACACACACGACTACCTGCATGTTGATGGAAAACCCTACTTCTTTGTCCACCGCATGCTCACTGCCAAACTTGATCGATCCTACCAAACCGCCTTGTAAACTGTTGTCATAATTCGCAACTTGTATGACAATATCGATTTCGCCTGTATCCGCCTTGAAAGCGGCGGTATAAGGCAAGCTTCGGGCTGTATACTGATGTTTGATTTTTGCCGGCTGCCCCTCTCTTGCCAAAAGACGATCGTTCACATATAGTTCGGACGAAGTACGCACATTCGAAACGCGGACGCCATAGGTTAGTTCTTTATCCGGGTTGACCATGACGCGCAAACGATAGGAGCCATAGCCATATGGGGAATTATGCGAAGATATAGACGAGTCCCACTTTCCGGGAACTTGAATGAACAACCTCCCCTCTCCGGATGAGATTGTGCTGGAGTCGCTTTGCATTACAAGCTTGCCTGGATAGAACTCCCACCCTCCATCTAATGTAACCGTGCGATCCTTGGTGAAGTCGAAGCCGCGCAAATCCAACTCGCCCCGAACCGCACGAGGGTGATCCGGCGACGCCTGAAGAAAAGCCCAGATGATTCGAATCAGGATTAAGGTGATAAAGAATGACCCTGTAATCAGGACCGCTTTTCGTTTTGTCATCATCATCCAACCTGTTTCGACAAAACCGAGGCAATTCCTTTGATCATGATGATTAAATCGTGAACATATGCTGATAATGAAAAAAATGCCCCTAACATCTATAGAGCGAAATTTAAAGGTCAGGACATATTGAAACGGCTTGATTTCACATCGCTAAACAAAGTATGTAAAGAGTGCTTTCCCAAACGCATTCCCGTGAAAGAGGAAGCATCTCCTTTTTCACCAAAAAGGACCTCAACTTCCACTGTAACGTGGAGACTGAGGTCCTTTTTTCGAGGACTCGATCGCGTTGCGCCGGGATGCCGAAGCATGTGGGCGCTCAAACCAGATATTCGCTGGTCCGCAATCGATGGCGGGCCAAGCAGCGATAGGCGTCTCGTCCTATAGTGAAGCGAGTACGCGCTTGATGATCGCCTTTACGAACGGGACGTCGATCGGTTCGCGCGAGAACCAGCGGCGGTAGAAGAGCGGCCCCAGCAGGGCCGCGACGATCGTTGACATGTCGGCATCGGCCGACAGCTCGCCCCTGTCTACCGCGCGCTGCAGAACTTCTCGCAGGGGTGCAGCGTGTCCGCGTTGAATCCGACTGTGGATTTCCGCGAACTCCGGATTACGCTCGGCGGTGTCGACGATTGACGGCAGGACAAAGGACCAGTTCGCCGTCGGCAGCAGGTGCGCGATTTCCTCCAGGATAGCTGTGACGTCGCCTTCGAGCGTGCCGGTGTCGGGTGCTTCCTGCTCGGCAATCATCCGTGAACAGGCGTCGATCACCAGGGCTTCCCGCGTCGGCCAGTGGCGGTAGATGGTCGTCTTCGCGACCCCGGAACGACGCGACACCTCGTCGACGGTGAAGCTGGCCACACCGCCTTCGCTGAGCAGTTCAAACGCAGTGGTCAGGACGGTATGGCGCGAACGCTCGACGCGTCCATTCACCTTGGCCGACGGCACTCGTTCAGACTTCTTGGACGTTGTCACCATCTTCCCTCCAACATAAATGGACTTAAACAGAGATTCGTTGCCTTAACAGAACCGATTCTTCCCATTATACCATGGCGGCATCCTTGCCGCCGGGACTGTGACCGCGCCAGCGCCCAGAGACGATTTTGCCGTTCACTTGTATTTTTCAGATCAATATGATACGATACCGTATCGTAGCGTTACATTCCATTAGGAAAGGTTGATTTCTCATGAATTTGGCTTCTGTACGCATCATTACCGACGACTTGGATCGGCTTGTCGCGTTCTATGAGAAAGTCACAGGAATTTCGGCGATGCGCCCCGCGCCTGTCTTTGCTGAGTTCGTTCTGCCATCGTGTACGCTGGCGATCGGCCACTCCCAGACGGTACCGCTGTTCGGCGCCGGTTCCGCGCGCGCGGCCGACAACCACACCTTCATCATCGAGTTTCGCGTCCACGACGTCGATGCCGAATGCGCGCGCTTGAAGCCGCTTGTCGACGAGTGGGTGCAGGCACCGACCACAATGCCATGGGGGAACCGCTCTGCTCTGCTTCGCGACCCCGACGGCAACCTCGTCAACCTATTCGCCCCCGTTACCGAGGAAGCGCTCCAGCGGTTCAGCGGCAGGCCTTGACGGACAGCGCTCCTACGCAAGCGTCCCAATGGAATAGGCCCTGGAACTCTTCTGCTTGCCGCGGAACGTGATGCAACCAGACGCTGATGTCGTGATGAGCCGGGGTCACCGGCGGTCATCATGATTGCGACATCGGCGTCGAAGAAGGCACGGCCCATGTTGGCAGCACGCTGCTTTCCGTTCAATTAGGTCCTCATTCCGCGCCAGGAACAGAATCTAAATTTCGCCGTGTTCAGCTTAATGAGCCGCAGCAATAGCAAATTGCCTTGAGGCAATAATTGGACGAACGATTTTCAAATCTTCCAGATGAATTCCCGTCAAGAGTTTCTCTATCGGTTACAAAATCTTCCTGATCTCGTTGACATTCGATTCTCGCCTCCCGGCAGGGAATATATTCGATGTTCCGGCGGTAAGGCAAGGATTTTCCGTGGCACATCTGGGCGAAGCCGCCACTACCCCCCCCGCTGCACATGCGACGCCGAGACGACGCCTATCCAATAAGAGGGCGTTCCGCTTGCCGGCCCAGGCTCACCCATGCGCCTGCTTCCAAGCGTCGTCCAGACGCATCTTCTGGAGCAAATGATGGCGATAGTGCATCTCGATCAGTCTGAACCATTCCAGCGCGTTCAATCCCCCTAATCGCGGATGGAGAACCGTATTTCGAACGATTTCCTTACCCGGTTCTAATCGCGCTTGGGTAACCGGATCAAACTCCGACGCAAGTTTCGCTTCAATCTCGACCATCCGACGTACCGTATCCCGCAATCCGTCGACAAGTTGTTCCTTGCTTTCCGGTTGCGGCGGCGTGTATTGAGGGGACGGGGGAACTCGGATCCGATCCGGCGGGAAGCTCCCCGTCTTGAACAGCTCCTCACCCGGCTTCGTCTTTCCCGCCTGGGAGATTTCCGGACTGCCGCCCGGTTCAAGGCACAATGCGGCGTTCCTCAACTGCATCAACTGCGCGGAACGAATTAAATGCATGTACATCTGACCAAGCGACCATTCGTCCTCCGCCGGCTTCCAAAGCAGCTGATCAAAATTGGAGCCATCCAGCTCTCGAATATATCCACGGACCGTCTCCTCGAATTTATGCAACGTTTCTTTCGTATCCATTGCCGGACCCAGCTCCTTTTGCTTAAGCTGAATCCAGCATACAAAAACGCTACTGACAGCAGTTTGTCAGTAGCGTTCAAGCATTTTTTTGATTTCCTCGCGTACCCGTTTCCGCAGCGATTCCGGCTCCAGCACACGCACCGCGGCCCCCCATCCGAGCGTCCATTGAAGGAGATCCTCCACCCGCCGGACGCGGAACGTCGCCTGCCAGCCTTCTTCCCCCGGCTCGAACGACTCCATATAGAAATTGTCCGATTCCTGAACCCGGTCCGCAATGGCCTCGTCGACCAACATGTGGACGGTCACATTCCGATCATCTATAGGCCGGTGATCCTGAAAGCGAAAACCCGGAACGAGCAGGAACGAATCTTCCAGTAAGGCAAGCTCGTTCATGCGAGACAGCCGAAAGTGCCGGATGGCGTGCCTCAGCCCGCAGAACGCAACAAGCATCCACACCCCTTGGGAAAATACGAGCCCGTAAGGATCAACCGTTCGCTCGCCATGACGATATCCGTCCGAATCCGGCAGGTTTTTGGAGTAGCGGAAACGAACCCTGCGCTTCCCCAGAATCGCTTGGCGCAACTGTTCGAACGTCTCTTTTTCCTGCCCGCGCGTTTTCCCCCCTCTTTCGTTCAGCAGCCGAATCGCCGATCGGATCCGCTCGGTCTCTTCGCGTACGTTCTCCGGTAAAATCGCCTCGATCTTCTCCTGCGAACTGCGGGCCTTCGCGCCGTACTCGGCGTCCAGCCTTATTCGGACGAAATCCGCCCCGATGAGCAGCGCCACCGCTTCCTCCGCCGTGAAGCCGACAGGTGGGAGAAAGTAGCCCTCCATCAAGGAGTAGCCTACCCCCGGCGCACCCGCCACCGGAACGCCCGCTTCGCTTAGCGCTTGAACGTCACGGTAAATCGTGCGGATGCTCGTCTCGAACTTGGCAGCCAAATCCTCGGCTCGCAGCACGCCTTTCCGCTGCAGCTCAATGACGATGGCCAACATCCGTTCGGTTTTGTTCACATCATCCTCTTCCTTTTCTGAAGCTTCAAAATGACTTCAATGCATTCCGAACTACCCAAGCGATTTTTTGAAATTAACATAGCCTGATAAACCTGATTCATGGTGAAGCCATACGTTATACCTTCGCTGTTTTTAAATGTCGTAATGGAATCCGGTATAGAAGAAGCAGCGGCGACAGCAGCTATACACCGGGTATATGCGGAATCGTCTAACTCAACTCCGAAGCATTCGCTCACCCGATATAATTGACCCTGGAATGGGTGGTTAATTTGTTCCTGGAGGGAGAGCCTTCATCATCACTCTTGATTTTAAAATAAAGAAGACATAATGAGCTCGCCAGCGCCAAAATCGCAACCAAGGTTAGAACCTTACTCCTGTTTTTGAATTCGCTCAATAGCCGTTCCCTTCCTCTCCTAATCATATTCCTAGATCCTTTTTTATACGTTTTACCTTGATTCAATCTTATCAGATTGCCAAGTTCATGACCTAGCAAGTACGGTATCAACCTTTAAGCCGCTTCCATTACGCTTGCGAAAGAAGGCTGAATCTTCGCGCTGCCGATTTGGCGAGCCTTCAGAATTTTTAGGGAAGTCGTATGGAATCAAGGTGTTCCAGGTTACCACCGATATTTCCAATAAAGAACTAGTTGAATAGCAATAAATACGTGGGCATGAGATTCAATCCATTGCTGGACCAACGATTTCCACCCCTGTTAAAAGCATACCAATTGATTTTGGATACAAAGTAAAGTAATATTTATATATCGAGAATTATCAATATCCTTTTGTTCGATTAGTCCTTACTCATTCCAATCAAAATGGATTTCAATAAGCTCAGAAAGGGGAGGACGCCGTTGAATCGGGAATCAACGATGATAACTGACGAACAGGCAGTTGAAATTTTCAAGGCTCTGTCCAATCAAATAAGAGTAAATATTCTGCAAATGTTGAAAGAACCTGATCATCATTTTTCCACTCAGGCCCATGTTATCAAAGAAAAAGGCTTTGATGGCGGGGTTTGTGTGAGTGATATTCACAGCAAAGTAGGACTGTCGCAGTCCACCACCTCCCAGTATTTATCTATCCTGTTGCAAAGCGGTCTGGTGGAAATGAAACGAATCGGACAATGGACTTATTATCGACGCAATGAGGAAACCATCAAACAGTTTGAAAAGTATATAGGCTTGAAAATATGACCTTTTAAGGAGGACCAAGGGTGAGTTTTCAACATCATCGCGCCTATAACAGCATGTACCGGAAAGGCAAAATGACACTCGGATTTATCCTCCCGACTGCCAGGATGTCTAAAAATCCGATTATGGAGAATCAGCTGGAGCTTGCCCGTAAAATGGAGGAATATGGCTTTGCTTCATTATGGCTCCGCGATATTACGATACAGAATTTGAATATTGATGATAACGGCCAAAAGTACGATTTATGGATTTATTTGACCTATCTTGCTGCATATACGAAGCACATTGCGTTAGTGACAGGAAGTGTGGTTCTCCCTTTGCGCCACCCCGTCAGGGTAGCCAAGGAAGCGGCATCGATCAATTGTTCCCAGGTCGATTGATTATGGGAGTGGCCTCAGGGGACAGGGAAAAAGACTTTACCGCTTTAGGGATATCTAAGCAGGAAAGCGGTCCGTTATTTAAAGAAAATTTCGAAATTCTCGACCGGCTGTTGAAAGAGGATCAGCCGACAATCCACAGCCGCGCCGGGCTGATCGATGGTACAGATATGAGGTTAATCCCAAAGCCTGTATCTTCGATTCCGACCATGGTGACGGGATTCAGCAATCAGTCCATCAATTGGATTGCCAGGAATGGGGATGGGTGGCTTCAATACCCGCGCAGCATGAATGAACAGGCTCAGCTTATCCAGGATTATCGTGCTTTAACTGATGGTTATGCTCCAGGAGAGTTTAAACCCTTCTCTCAAAGCTTATTCATCGATTTATCGGAAAATCCCGATGAAATGCCTGTTCCCATACCTTTAGGCTATTCCGTGGGAAGAAACCGTTTGGTCGATCTGCTTCATCAGTTTCAAACGATTGGCGTCAACCATTTGGCGTTTGTTCTGTATTTTTCCAAACGCCCTCCAGAGGAAGTCATTCAGGAGCTTGGAGAATTTGTTTTACCCTACTTTCCAACCCATAAAGGTACCGGCCAGCTTTAAGAAGTTGATTGTATAGAAGGAGAAAAATGTATGACAAAGAAAATAGACCTTTCCGTACTCGATCCCTCCCCAATTGTCGAGGGAGGATCAGCCGAGCTTTCCCTTCAAAACACGCTTGATCTCGCAAAGAAAACAGAACAATGGGGATATAAACGGTTTTGGCTTGCTGAACATCATAACTGGGCAGGAATGGCGAGCTCAGCATCCCCGATTGTCATTGGACGAGTAGCCTCTGTCACGGAAAAAATGCGTATTGGGTCAGGCGCAATGCTGCTTTCCCATTATTCCCCTCTTTCCGTGGCGGAGCAATTGGGAACATTGGAAACCTTCTTCCCCGGCCGGATCGACCTTGGATTGGGGCGGGCACCCGGCACCGACCCATATACCGCAAATGTATTGCGGCAGCGGGTTGCTGGTGAACCTGATTTTGACGCCAAGCTCCATGAGCTTATCGCTTATCTTTATGGTACAGGAACAGCCACTAAGGATGGTTCCTTTCGCTTTCACGCCATTCCCGGCGAAAAAACAAATGTGCCGATTTGGCTGTTAGGTTCCGGGTCCTATAGTGCCCAATTGGCTGGATTACTTGGGTTGCCTTTCTCTTTCGCGGGACATTTTGCTCCAGGCAACATGATGGAGGCCATCCAACTGTACCGTGATTCTTTCCGTCCGTCTCCATTTTTGGAAGAGCCTTATGTACTGTTAGCCGTTCAAGCGGTGGCTGCTGATGAGAAACAGGAGGCACAAAGGCTTGCCACTTCGATGTATCAAAAATTTCTTTTGTTGACCCGCGGACAGCCCTCGCCCATCTTGCCTCCTGTTGATCATATGGACGAGCTTTGGAACGATAATGAACGCAGGGCTGTTGAAGAACAGCTATTCACCTCCATCATCGGGGACCCTGCAGGTGTGAAGCAGCAGCTCCATGAGTTGATAGAAAAGACTGGCGCTGATGAAATCATGGCTCATACAGAGATTTTTGATCATAAGGCACGGCTGCGCTCTTATGAAATTTTGGCTCAGGCTGCCGTAAATTAAACAGGGTCTAGTTTAATAAAGGATGTATCTTCAGCAGATATTAAATCAGTTGAGTTCATGTGATTTAAATTGAAGCCGTATAAGAAGACAAAGAAAGAAGATGAGCATATGCCTGAAAATAATAGAAAACAACTTACGGATATTCCATTCTCGGTCCTGGATCTGTCTCCAATTGCAGATGGAAGTACGCCGGCTGATTCCTTTCGCCATACTTTGGAGCTGGCCCGCCTCGCCGAAAAGCTGGGGTATAACCGATACTGGCTCGCTGAGCATCACAATATGCCATTTATCGCCAGCTCTGCAACATCGGTAGTCATTTCCCATGTTGCCGCAGGAACATCAAAAATCCGGGTAGGTTCAGGCGGCATTATGCTGCCGAATCATGCACCTCTTGTTATTGCTGAGCAATTCGGTACTCTGGAATCCTTATATCCAGGACGTATTGATCTTGGCTTGGGCCGTGCGCCAGGCACTGATCAGCTTACCGCACGTGCATTAAGACGCGACTTGAGAAGTTCGGGCGATGATTTTCCTGAGCAGCTGGCCGAGCTCCGGAATTACTTTGACCCTTCCCCGGCACAATATAGTCATGTCAAAGCAATTCCGGGTGAGGGATTAAACATACCTGTCTGGCTGTTGGGTTCAAGCGGATTCAGCGCCCAGCTGGCAGGAGAGCTTGGACTGCCGTTTGCATTTGCGAGCCATTTCTCCCCGCATAACACACTGCCGGCTATCCAGCTGTACCGCCGTTCGTTCAAGCCTTCTAAAGTACTGGACAAGCCGCATGCAATGGTAGGGCTAAACATCATTGCGGCCGACACCGATCAAGAAGCTGAACGGCTCGCTACAACATTGCAGCAGCAGTTCTTGAATTTGATGCGCGGGAAGGAAGTCCCCTTGCAGCCGCCAGTGGACAATATGAATGAAATAGCGAGCGGCAATGAAATCGCTGCCCTTCAGAATCAATTAGGAACTTCGATTGTCGGCAGTCCTCGAATCGTAAAAGAAAAGCTGGAAAAGTTTCTGGAAGAAAGTCAAGCCGATGAAATCATGGCAATCGCCCAGGTCTACGATCATAAGGCCCGCCTTCATTCCTATGAACTATTGGCAGAAATTACTCCGCTAAAATAGGTCAAAACCGGCCGATCCTTTTTTCTCCTTATGTTTACAGCTTCCCTTAAGGCAATACGGCGGCACACAATTAATTACGGTCCTATTAAAGGATAAAAATAAGAATGTGATATTTTCTCTTCTTGGTATGGTTCCCCGCGCTGTTTGTAACGGCGAACCGTGTTTTAGTCATTACCTTGCAAAGGGTATACTAGGAACGAAAGGATGTGGTTTATTATGGCTACAATGAAGGCGGTAGGACTAACTCGATACCTTCCAATTGAAAATCCAGCAAGCTTAGTAGATGTAGTTGTGGAGAAACCGAGAGCGACGGGCCGTGACATCTTGGTCAAAGTCATCGCCATATCGGTCAATCCGGTTGACACGAAGGTACGTGCGCCTAAAGACAGAGTTGAAGAAGTTCCTAAAATTCTAGGTTGGGATGTTGCAGGAATTGTTGAAGAGGTCGGACCGGACTGCTCTTTGTTCCGTCCGGGGGATGAAGTTTTTTATGCGGGCAGCATTGCAAGACAAGGCGGAAACAGTGAATACCATCTCGTTGATGAGCGGATTGTAGGGCGCAAGCCAGCTTCATTGAATTTCGCGGAAGCGGCGGCTCTTCCTTTAACCTCTATCACAGCTTGGGAAGCATTATTTACCCGAATGTCGATCTCTCCGGATTCGGACGCCAACAAAGGAAAATCCCTGCTTATCATCGGGGCAGCTGGGGGTGTAGGGTCCATTGCCATCCAGCTTGCAAAACAAGCGGGGCTCATTGTAATCGGGACTGCTTCCCGGCCGGAAACCGTCGATTGGGTTAAATCAATGGGCGCCGACTATACCATTAACCACCATGAGCCGCTCCTTCCGCAGCTTGAAGCGATTGGGTTTTCAAGCGTGCCGTATATTTTCTGCCTGAATGCTTTGGAAAAACACTGGGCCGGCATCAGCGAAGCCGTTTCTCCCCAAGGAGTCGTTTGCGCAATTGATGATCCTGCCTCTCCGCTCAACCTCAATTTGCTTAAGCAAAAAAGCGCCACCTTCGTGTGGGAGTTTATGTTTACTCGCTCGCTTTATGAAACGGATGATATGATCGAGCAACACTTGCTGCTCAATATGATAGCTGATGCTGTGGATCATCAACAATTGAAGACGACGCTCTCCGAAGTGCTTGGACCGATCTCGGCAGAGCATCTTCGCCAAGCCCACAAGCTATTGGAGAGCAATAGGACGATTGGCAAGGTTGTTCTAGAGAATTTTGTTTGAACATCTGTTCTTGGAAAAGCACACAATAGAATTCCATTGCCCAATAAGAGAAGAAATAAGCCGACTGCTGGTTGTAGTCGGCTTCAATACATTTCTGAGTACCCTTGAAAGGGTTCCATATAGGTTAACCGCACGAGCGACGTGCGTTAATTGCACTTTTTCGATTCCAATGACTTGATGCTGAGAGGCGATTATTTCAATGAGTTGATTTTTCACTTTTATCCTTTAACCAGCTTTCAAATTCGGAGGCCACAATGCGTTCCCCCGTAATGCCCTCCGCTTCCGGTGAAGCCAAAAAGACAATAGGCTCCGCCATAACCTCCGGCTGCATCAGCCGGAACTTCGCCTCGATCTCGCTGCGCAGATCATCCGGAATCATTCCTGTCGCCGTTGCTCCGCCCGGAAGCAACAGGTTGACCGAAATTCCAACTTCCCTCAGATCCTCCGCCATGATTGCCGACAGCGATTCTGTTGCGGCGCGCGACGGACCGTACGGAACAAAACCCTTTCTTTTCATGGTCTCATGATTCATGGAAATGTTGATGATTCGCCCTTTTCCTTGTTCGATCATGAGTGGGGTGAATCCTCGCGCTACCAGAAAATAACCGGTGAGATTGGTTTCGATAAGATCCCGGAAGCCTGCCGGCGTTACCTTGTAAAAGGGTTGCGGATCCGCCAGAAAACGCGGGTTGACCGTTCGCATCCCGATGCCGGCATTGTTTACAAGGACATCCATTTTCCCCCATTCCGTTTTTACCCATTTCACCGCATCTTCTACCGATCCCTCTGATCTCACATCCAGTGGAAGTTCAAAAACAGTCGCATATCCCTTTTCTTTAAGTTTTTTTACGGCTTCAGTTAATTTTGGCCCTGGACGGGATGCTACTGCTACTTTTGCCCCTTTATCAAGAAGGGCTTCTGCCATGGCATAACCTAAGCCGTCGGAGGCACCGGTAATGATAACATGGACATTCTCCAATGCTTTTACCATTCTTTCACCTCATTCGTTAGAGTGCTTTCTTTCCGTGGAACAATTTCAAAAAGTTCGCATTGATTTCGAAAGAGCCGTTTTTCGTTTTTCCGGACTGCTCGCCGACATAGATGCCCAAGTTACCAAAAAAAGGGACCCGATATCTTCGCATGAGAGCAAGAAAAGAAGCGGAAATTTACCCGCTCCATTCATGGATGTACGAATGCTATGATGACGGGATCGAAAGCATACCTAAAGCGCATGATTCATATCATGTATCGAATCAGTCGAGAGGGAGAGGACACAGATGTTGAAAATCACACTGGAAGTCGCCAAAGTGTTGATTCACGCAGCGGAACTCCGGGCAAGGGAGCTCGGGATCGCGGAAGTGATCGCCATCGTAGACGATGGCGGGAATTTCGTTGCTTCCCATCGGATGGACCATGCCTGGCTGGCCAGTGTCGACATCGCCCTTAATAAGGCATGGACGGCGGTCGCGCTAAAAATGCCCACGGCGAACCTTGCTCCGTTGGCGGTCCCGAACGGGGAGCTGTACGGGATCAATACGACCAACCACGGACGCGTGGTCGTGTTTGGAGGGGGGATTCCGTTGGCGTACGAAGGAAGAATCGTCGGAGCGGTCGGCGCAAGCGGCAGTACGGTCGCAAACGACATGGAGGTTGCGAAAGCGGCGGTGCGGGCTTACGCAACCTATCCAAAGGCGCGGATCGGGTCTTCCGGGGGCTTGCTGTAAACCTGGCGGTTTTAGCCCTATAACGAAACTAGGTCCCGCCAATATTGACGAAAGATCGGCTAAACACACGGGGCTGTCCCCCAGGATACAATTCCCCGTGGCACAGCCCCTCTTCTCATTGCCGTCATTTAAGGCTTCAGGACAAATTTAATGCATTCGTCCGCATGGTTGTAAAAGGTGTTGTACGCGTCATGCGCCTGATCGAGCGGCACTTTATGCGTGATGATCTCCGTCGGATCGAACTCGCCTGCCATAATTTTTTTATACAGCATCGGCATGTAATGAATGACGGGCGCCTGTCCCATGGTCAGCTTCACGTTTCGTTCCCAAATGTTTCCGAACATGAACTGGTTGTATTTAGAACCGTATACCCCTGTAATCTGAATTGTGCCGAATTTCCGCACCGCATTCATCGCGATGTTGATCGGGCTGAGCGTTCCGCCAACCAGCTTGGCCTTCTGCTCCTCCTCCTCCAATGGCGTCTTCTTGCCGTCCATTCCGACGCAATCGATGACGACATCCGCACCCCCGCCTGTTATTTCTTTTATATGCAGCCCCATGTCTGTGAAATCTTCAAAGTTGAAGATTTCGACTTTATTCATTTTTTTGGCATGGTTCAGCCGGTACGGGAGATTGTCGACTGCGATGACCCGTTTGGCCCCTTTCATCCAGGCGAATTTTTGCGCCATCAAGCCGACGGGGCCGCAGCCGAGCACCACCACCGTATCCCCCTGCTTCACGCCGCCGTTGTCCACGCTCCAATAGGCCGTCGGCAGAACGTCGGACAGGAACAGGAGCTTCTCATCCTCCAATTCGCATGACTCCGGAATAACGAACGGCATGAAATTGCCGTACGGCACGTAAAGCAATTCGGCTTGTCCGCCCGGATAATTCCCGTAACGTTCGGTAAACCCAAAGTAACCTCCCGTATCCACTTGAGGGTTGGGGTTGGAGTTGTCGCATTGGCTTTCCATTTCATGCTGGCAGTAATGACAGCTGCCGCAAGAAATATTGAACGGGAGCACAACCCGGTCCCCTTTTTTGACCTTTGTCACCTCAGGGCCCACATCTTCGACGATGCCCATCGGTTCATGTCCGACCACGTATCCGGTTTGGGCTTGAATCGCCCCCTGGTATATATGGAGATCGGAACCGCAAATGGCGGTCGAGGTGATCCTGACGATAATCCCGTCTTTTTTCTGAATCGTCGGATCAGCGACCTGCTTCACCTGCATGTCCTTCATGCCATTGAAAGTTACAGCCTTCATAATCACCCTCCTGTTATGGCACGCCTTGAACTTGCATGCATGCTTCTATTATGGAAATGGAGAGTGATGATCATACATTCCATGCACGGTATTTTCGACGAGCATGCCGGTGTAGGGAGCCCTAAAGCACTGCTTTAATAGTACTATTCTTCCTGCATCACTTTTAACAACAGGCGTAGTCCTTACAGGAAGAACAGCCCCATAATCACAACGACGATAATACCGACCAGGCCTTGAACCAATGTCGCCATGGTTTGGGCGCGATAGGCGGTATTCAGGTTCATCCCGGAGAACTGGGATACAACCCAGAAGTAGGAATCGTTAACATGGCTCACGACCATCGCACCGCATCCAATCGCCATTACCGTCAACATTTGCCCGATCGGCACCGATCCCATCATCGTATCGAGCCCCAGTGACGGAATCATGGGCATGACGAGAGTCGATGTGATAACCAGTGAAGCCGTCGAGCTGCCTTGAGCGGTTTTCAGGAGAGCAGCGATAATAAAGACGAAGAGAAGTGCTCCCGCACCGACCATTGCGCTGTTGCCGCCAATAAGCGTCTTCACGTAATCCGCAATCGGGGTTGCGCGGATGACTGCGCCCAATGCGCCGCCTGCTCCCGTAATCATGATGATGATCGCGGAGTCCAGAAGGCCTTCGCTCATCCATTTGGTAAGGGTTTCTTCGTTGCGCTTCGGAAGAAGCCAGAACATGGCGAGCAGCAACCCGATAAAGAGAGCGTTCACGGGTGCGCCGACAAATGTGAAGAACGTATAGGCAAAACCGCTCATCAGCAATTCTTTGTTCCCTTCGGCATCCGTTCCCACAGGGAAGTTGGCGAATGAACCCAGAGCCAGCAAAACGATAGGGACAAGCAAAGGAGCGAACGCTGCCGTTGCCGACGGCAGTTTGCCGAAGCGCTGTTTGTACTCTTCGAATGTTTCCGTTGCTTCATCAAGGTTGGAAGGCAGCTTGGAAGCGACTGTACGAGCCCATATATGGCCTGCCAATGCAACCGGGATGGAAACGAAAAGGCCGATTACGATGACCCAGAATAGTCCGTCCGGACCGATTCCGACATTCGTTGCGGCCGCGATAGGGCCTGGAGTAGGGGGGACAAGCGTATGAGTGGCGTATAAACCGGTTGACAGGGCAACGCCCAGCGTAACGACACTGACTCCCGTCTTCTTCGCCAATGATTTCTTCAGGGAAGAGAGGATAACATATCCGGAATCGCAAAAGACGGGAATGGACACGATCCAGCCGATAATGGACATTGCAACAGCTGGATGGCGGTCACCCAGCAGTCTAAGGACAACGTCGGCCATTTTAACCGCCGCGCCAGATTTCTCTAGAATCTTTCCAATCATCGTTCCGAAGATGATAACGAGACCAATGCTTGTTATAATTCCGCCGAATCCGCTGGTCAGAGTAGCCCCAATGTCTTTGATTAGAGGACCCTCTATACCGTTCAATTTGGCGAGCAGGTTCGTGCCCAAAGCCAGGATGTATGTAGCGGCCACGATGGAAATGAAGGGATGGAGCTTCCATCTTGCTGTCGCGTATACAATGAATACAATACATACAAGTAGAAGGCCTAGTAGAATAGGTCCTAAATTTATGGCTTCTTGAGTAAACCCGTCAGCTCCCACTGCTATTACCTCCCGATCATGTAGATACGAATAAGTTGTTCGGCTTGTTGTTCGAGCAGCTCGGCTGCTTGTTCCATCGCTTCTGAAAGAGACATAGGGCGGTTCATGATGCTGACTACCGCATGGACGCCTTCTTGATATAAGGCATCGATGCCCTTACCTATAGAACCGGATAGGACGATGACAGGTACGCCGTGTTTTCGGGCGATTCTCGCAACACCGCATGGCGTTTTTCCCCGGGCGGTTTGAAAGTCGGTCTGTCCTTCACCTGTAATAACCAGGTCGGATCCTTGTACATATTCTTCGAGGTTAGTCGTTTCAGCCACGATATCGAAGCCCGACTGAAGTTTGCCGCCAAGGACAGCTATGATTGCGCCAGCCACACCCCCGGCTGCACCGGCGCCCGGAACATTGTGGATCGCCACACCGGTAGACGATTTCAAGATGTCGGCGTAATGATGAAGATTGCAGTCAAGTTCGTATGCCATTTCGGCAGTGGCGCCCTTCTGCGGTCCGAAAACATAGGAGGCGCCATTCGGGCCGATAAAAGGATTATCGACATCGCAAGCTACCGTAAAGGTCGATTCCTTCAGCCGCGGATCCAGATCCGTCAAATCGATATGCGCCAAACGCCCTAAATTTCCGCCGCCATAAGGCAGCTCTTTGCCGTCCTCGTCGAGCAATTTTACGCCCAGCGCCTGCAACATACCGGCGCCGCCGTCGTTGGTCGCACTACCGCCGAGTCCGAGTATAAATTTCCGGCAGCCAGAATCAAGACCTGCACGAATCAATTGGCCGAAACCATAGGTGGTCGTAAGCATCGGGTTGCGTTCTTCTTCACCGATCAAGAACAGACCGGATGCCATAGCCAGTTCGATGATGCAGGTAACCGTGTCGCCTGAAACTCCGAAGCCCGAACGTATCTCCAAGCCTAATGGATTCAAGACGTTAGCCGACACCGTAGTACCGTTGGTCTGCTCGACCAAACAATCCATGGTGCCCTCGCCTCCGTCAGCCATAGGCGCGATGAAGATAGCGCTTTCAGGAAGCGCTTTGCGAATCCCTGCTTTTATGGCGAATGCGGCTTCTTTTGCCGACAGGCTGCCTTTAAATGAATCGGGCGCGATGATAATTCTCATTTGATGTCTCCTTGATCCAGTTCCTCCATCAGCTGTTCAATATGAACCACATGCTTCGCGACATCCTGCAGGGCTGCAGCTTGATCGTTAGCCGTGATTTCATTCGCTTTAACTTGCTTCTCGATGTTGCGGAACCTATTTTGGACTTGGGTAAGAGCGTGTTGAATCTCTTTTACCGATTTCTGACTCTTTTGGGCCAGCTTACGTATTTCGGATGCGACGACCTCAAAGCCTCTTCCGGCTTCTCCGGCTCTTGCAGCTTCAATAGCGGCATTCAGGCCAATCAGATTGGTTTGGTCCGCGATTTCATTGATTATCGTCAGAACCTCACCAACATTGTTGACATGCTCGCTGCCAGTCCGTACCTCTTCAGAAGCGGCTGCACTGGCGGATACGAAATCCTCTGAGCTTGCCGTGATTTCTTCGATGGAGGCAGCCATATTTTGCAGCAGCGAGAAGGCGTTGGAAGAAGTCCTGTTCCGCGTAACAGCTTGCTGATAATTCCGAAGCCATAGAATAACAGTCCTTACGGCAACTCTAACCACCGGGCGCATTTCTTGCGGATTACCCGTCATCCCGATGACACCCACACGATGGCCATCGAACTCAATGGGGAGATTGCATCCGGGTCGGACGCCCTCCATTCGAAGTGCGTCTTCTTCCGTTATCATAGCTTCATTCAGGAGGCCTTCCATAATTTTTTTGGCGCCTTCATGAACCGTCCCTTTTCTTTCCGGTCTCGTCGTGGATAGAATAACACCCCCAGCACCCATCAGATTAACGTTTTGTCCGGTTTCTTCATGAAGTATCATCACAATCTCATCTAAGAAGCCCTCTTGCCGTAACAAATCATAAAGATTCATATCGATAATTTCCTTTCCCTTCCGATGCTCAATTTCATTATAGAATGTGCTGATTTTGTTGCAATATATAAAATATACAAATTAGATAGCGCTTTCAATTCAATCTTTTATATATATTGTATAAAAAGTGGTTGCTGAACAGTCCTTTAATTAACCTTATTTCATGCGTACGAGAAGAAGCCCCACATGCATCTGGGCCGCTTGATCGAAGTTTCTAGGATTGTTGCCCGATATCTCTTTGATTCGATCCAATCGATACAGCAGCGTATTTCTGTGAATGCAGAGCATCTTCGCCGCAGAAGCAATATTTAAGCTGCAGTTGAGAAATGCGTTCAACGTCTCCATCAAATCCGGGAAATCGGGAAGAGCGCCCAGCGATCGGTCAATAATATGCGCCCTCGTGGAGGCATTTACTTCGGCACACATAAGCTCAAGACCGAGATCGTAAAAATGCTTGACGGCGGCGTTTTCGGGAAACAGCCGGTTTATTTTCAAAAGGGTTAGCGCCTCTTTGTAGGAAACGTGCAGGGCATCTGCGCCGGGTACCTGTCGCCCTACCGTAAGATAAGCTTTGGTGCTCATCCGCTCCGAGATCAATTTCCGGATTTGGTTCGAGATCGACTCAAATCGGCTTCGATCGGTCAAAGGCTGCATTTCCGTAATGATAACCCAACGGTTCCTTTGTACCCGGGAGCACAAGATTTGCCGGGGGTTTGGAAACAGGTTCGATATTTTGCGGACGAGCGATCGATGAGTCTCTAACGTTTCTGTTTGTTTATCGCTATTTTCGGTTTGGATAACCCATGCGCTTCTTGGAAGGGTAAGATCAACGCCAAGCAGCTGGCCTCTGGCTATCACCGCATCGAGCCCACGGTCGTTCTGCCCGGCGATCAAATCCTGTACCAGAAAGTCGCGCGCCTTCTCCTCGTTGCCGACCTGTTCACTCAGGAAGGCTTGCTGCAGCATGAGCTCCGTCATCATTTGAACCGCTTTGCCGAAAGGCTGCACTTGATCCGGATCGCCCGTTATACCGATAACGCCTATGACCATATCGTCAAAGCGTATAGGCATGTTTATGCCTGGTTTGGTTCCTATCATCTTCTGATAGATCTCTTCGGTTATGATCTGGTCTACACCGTTCTGGATAGCCTTTGCGGCTCCTTCGTGAAAGGTACCTATTCGCTCATGATCGCTGGAGCTGATGATAATGCCATTAGCGTCCATAACGTTCATATGCAATGCTGTTAATTCCTTTGTTTTCTGAACAATATTATCCGCAAGAGATCGAGTAAGAATCATCACATTTAACCTCACAACCTGTATTTTGATTTTTACTACCTCCATATACCAAAAAGAAATATTGCCATTTTGTTGGCATTTACGGGTCGGAAGGCAGCCTAAGTCCTAATGGCGGGAGGAATTATACCTTATATCGGTATCCAAAAGATAATGCATAAAACCGTTCGTTAGCGAACAAGCTACTTGTTAGTGCTCCAGCGAGCGCTTCAATTACCAGGAGGCGATAAACGTATGGCAAAACCGGATAATCGAGCAGATAATGTGGAGCATTTACAGCAAAGTATTCAGAATACAAAGCAAAACCTGAATGAAGCTGAAGAATATTTAAACGAATTCTCCTCTGAAATCAGCAGCGAGGAACGCAACCAAATCGAAGAAAAAAATGAACGCCGTAAAGTAAGCATTAAAGGCTTTCAAGAGGAAGTTAAGGACGAAGCAGCACATAATCAAGAGTAAAAAAAAACGGCGATTCAACCCCACACCTGCAAAATGGGGCTGAATCGCCGTTAGCCTTTTAGGAGGACAATTCCGCCAGCAGCTTGCCATGTCTGTCAAGCATCCGGTCCATGGATGGTGAACAGCTATGACTCAACTTCATGCTTATCCTCCCATACCGTCTGCGGCTGGTAGAAGTAGACTTTACTCCCAACATTGCTCTCAACAGCGCCTTGAATGGTTGCGGGCTGTTACGATGGCAAGGAACATATAGCAGCCGCGTAAATTGACAAGTGATAAAGTTCCTCCCTCATCTTTCATCACTAGAATGTCAAAATTTCCGGCCTCTTCCCCACGCAGAAAATCCCAGCCACTGGGGTCGGCCTCTAATTTTTCCGAATACTTTATAAGTGCCTCAGCGGTATCCCTCTCTGGGTCAATCGTAAAAGAAAAAAACTCTGCATCGCGGGTCCCGGCCTCGATCTCTAAGACGTCGAGCAGCTGCCGCCCGAGCATCCGTACCGCCATCTGCCCCACGTGCTGGCGACGCCCCATATCGGCTACGTGACGCAAGCTGCCTGCCGTCGGTTCCTCGAGCACTCCGTCCGCAGGCCAGTCAGGCATCCAGCGAGAGCCTGAACGCTTTTACCGTAATGCCATCGTCCGCCGGTTGAAAATCATACTGCGGCACGTGTTCGAAACCAAGCCTCCCGTACAATTGAAGGGCGTCCTTCATAAACTCGCCGGTATGCAGGCCGATCCATCGGCAGCCTCTGGCTCTAGCCCGCCCGATGCATTCTGCGATCAGCGCCGATGCCACGCCCTTCCCCCGATATTCGGGAGACACCGCGAGCATTCGGATCTCCGGATAGGCCAGCTTCAGGGCATGGCCCTCGTATGCATCCGTGTCTGGCGGGAACATCGCCACGCTGCCTGCGATATGTCCGTCGACCTCGGCGACGATGAGATCGACGCCCGGCTGCGTGTCGGCTTCCGACGTGATCGCCCGCGCCAGCGCCTGCCAATGGGCGTCCGGAATGGACTTCGCGTGCTCGCGGTAGGCGTCCAGTCTTTGTTGCCGAATGTAGCTCCTCTCGCCCGTTGCGGCGTTGCGTAGATTCATCGTTTTCGACTCCTTCCTGTTAGACGCGAATGAGAAACTTTCCTTCCTGACCGCTCAGTACATGCCGATCGTGCGGCGAATCCCAGACGGCCAAGTCCGGCCCTTTCGGCAAAATGCCTGCTTCCGGCTTGTCCGTCGCGATGGTGATCGACAGATGATAATGCCGCTTGATCGCGTCGAAATCGGTCGTGTCGCCGAATCCAGGGGTCTGGTACAGGTCGCGCGCATACCCCCACAAGTGTTTGAACTCGCGTATGAGGGTGCGGTTGGTCCGGAACGCGGTATAGTAAGCCGCATCGAACCGGACCAACGTCGTATACAGCCTGACGTCAGAGTCCGTGATGTAATCCCCGTGCAAAAAGCGGCGCTCCGACAGCCTCTGCTCCAGCTCGTCCAATCGGGCGAACAGCGTATCGTAAGCGGCGTCGTAGGCCTCCTGGGAGCGGGCGAAGCCGCATTTGTATACGCCGTTGTTGATGTCGTGGAAGATGGTCTCGTTCAAGGCGACGATCTGATCGTGCAAAGGCTCCGGATACAAATCGGGCGCATTCGGCTTGTGATAGGGGGCCCACGCCGTCTCCAAATCGTTGGTCAGCTTGAAATAGTCGTTGTTCGCGACCTCCCGCTTCTTCACGTCCACGACCGCCGGCACGGTCGGTCTGCCCTCGTAATCCGGGTCCGTCATCAAGTAAATCTCGCTCATATACCGAATGCCGAGCACCGGATCGACGCCGTCCGGGTCCAAAGAGAATTCCCAGTCCACTCGCTGAAGCCTTGGCCTCATCGGACTAACGGTTCCCAGGCTGATCGCATCCTCGAGTCCGAGGACGCGCCGGACGATGACGGACCGATGGGCCCACGGGCATGCCGCGGACCACAACAGGCGGTATCGCCCCGCTTCGACCGGCAGCTCGCCGGGCCCATCCCCGAACGGGGTCGTGAATCGATTGATCTGACGTTTGAACGACCCGTCCTTCGTGATCTCGTCAGGCTTGTGGCTGGATTGTTCGCTCTGGGTCATATTTCTCATCCTTTATTGGGGATTTATAGCTTTTATTCTATCTCATTCTCGGCGGCCCTGACACTATGAAGTGACTGGCGCCGCACCCCGTTCACGTCCACTGAAAATAAACCCAAAGCGCTTTCGTTATTCGCTCAGGCACAGCTTGGCACATGCTCATATATTGCTTATTTCATAGAGAAGGGAAGGGGAATGCTGTGGGGACGCATATCAAAATAGCCAACCAACAAATCGGAAAAGCACGGGAACACTTCGGAAAAGTAAAGGATAAAGAGCTGGAGGAAAGCTTGAAAGACTCTTCCACGCCGACGTCTTCATGCTGCTCGGGCGGTCAAATATAGGGGAGAAGTGTCGATTACCTTAAAGAAGCCGCCTATCCGCATATGCCGAAATGGATGCCAATCCGCGAGACAAGGCAGACCCTATTACATGATGGAGTGGATCGGAAATCGGAGGCTTGAAGCGGAGGAGTAAGGTTGCTTTCGCCTGGGGCGCGCGCTTGACGAGGTTTAAGCAAGATAAGCGAGAGGCGTATTGGTTTAAACGGCATGGGCATGATTGCATGACGCCATATCAGGACGCCGCGATTATTCTTCGGAAGCCCTCCGTGATGAGCATGCTGGCCGAGGAAAAAACCTTCCGGCGACCCTCATCCACGGAGACGTTACTTCCGAACCTGATCAACCCCTCGCTCCTGCATGCGTTGCTGACGGGTTACGAAGAAATAAAGCCCCTGCTTCCCGAGAAACGAGCGTTGATCCGGGCCTTATTCGCCTTTCCGCGCGAAGCCTGGATCGCGGCCTTCATCTTGCGCTGAATCGCAAAGGGAAAACGCTTCGCCTGTTGAAGAAATCCTGGGATGCGCGCCTTCCCAGCCTTGCACCCATTTCCTGTCAATGCGGAGATGACCGTGATGATCAACAGCGCCGCCCACCCCAGCAGCTGTGAGCACCGCCATACAGCCGTTTTTGTCATCGGCTTATCCCAAAATGGACGCATGACGGAAATGCCGGCTGCGGCGAGGCGTTCAGTCCACCACCGGGAACCAGCCCGGTGCGCCCATGATGCCCTGCCAGAGCGGATCCGGAATGACCAGCCGGCGCTGGTCCTGCTTGCTGAGCGTCGTCGCGATCTCGGCCTCCCGGTCTTCCGCGACCTTAGCGACCCAATCGGGCTCCATGATCAGCTCGCGGCCAAGGGCAACCAGCGCTGCGCCCGTCAACAGCGCCTCCAGCGCTTCCTCGGGTGTATGCACGGAGCCGACGCCGATGACGGGCGTCCGTCCGCCGGCCGTATCCGCAATCCATTGCAGCCGCGACTTGCTGTCGTCCGCCCCGACCCGCGGTTGGGACCGGAAGTCCATGAGCGACACATGGAGATAGTCCAGCTCCCGGCCTGCAAGCGCGTCGACCAGCTTCAACGTGTCGTCCATCGTGATGCCGTTCTCCTCCGGTTCTTCCGGCGAGAAGCGGTATCCGACGGCAAACGGCCGTTTGGCATGCTCGGCGACGACCCGCTTTACCTCTTCCACCACCGCGAGCGGAAACGTCATCCGTTTGGCCAGATCCCCGCCCCAGCGGTCGTCGCGGCGGTTCGTATGCGGCGAGAAAAACTGCTGCAGCAGGTATCCGTTCGCGCCGTGAATCTCCACCCCGTCGAAGCCCGCCTCAATCGCCCGCCGCGCCGTCTCCCCGAAGTCGCGCACGATGGCTTCGATCTCTTCATCCTGAAGCGGCCTTGGCCTGACATTCCCGTTCTGTTCCGACGGTACGTCGCTCGCACTCACGATATCTCCGTTCGGCACCAGCTCCGGCGGACACAGGCGCCCGCCGTGGAAAATCTGCAGCAGCGCTACAGCCCCTTTTTCCTTGATCGCGGACGCAAGACGCCGCAGGCTTGGAATCATGTCGTCGGTGTCGGCGCCGAATTCGCCGGCGAACCCTTTGCCGTTGCGGGTGACGTAGGTGCATGCGGTCACGACCATGCCGACGCCGCCGGCGCGACGGATGTAATAGTCGACCTCGGTGTCCGACACCGTGCCGTCCTCATTCGACGACCAGTTCGTCATGGGGGCCATGACGATTCGATTGTCCACCCGGATGCCGCTTCGCAGCGTAAAGTCTTCAAATAATGGCTTATACTTGGGGTTCATGCGCATGTCCTCCCTATGGATGATTAGACCTTCACTAGTTTGTTCAACAATGGGAAAAGCATGCGAAGATGGAGAAACACGATTAAGATGCATCAGGATACTTACTGTATGCCGTGACCAATCGGGTACGGACAGCTTCCCGACAGCGGATCTGGCCGACAAGCCCTGCCGGGATATTTAATTCTGCGGTGACGAGAAAAAAGAGGAACACGATGTCATCGTGTATGATCCAGCCGAATCGTACCGGAACACGCTGGATTTTGCCACGCATGCCGACAAGTGGGGATACCACCGGTATTGGCTTGCGGAGTACCACAATAGGCCTTTTATCGCGAGCTCGGCCACTTCCGTTTGACCGAGCCGTCACCGACTGCAAAAGAAAAACCGTCAGGGAACGTCCCCGACGGCTCTGCAGGATTGGTGAAACGATGTCGGTTCCTTGTTGGGATGAGATGCACCAAAAGCCCGGCCTTCCAGGCCAGGCTCCTTACATATTCCTCCGACAAATCAGCCCGGATCGGAGATGCCCGCTTTGCGTCTTCTCTCCAGTTCTCGTTCCAGGCTCTCTTTTCCCCGGTCCATCGCCCAGTAGTGGTTTGCCCGGAACAACGGCTTGAAAATTGGCGACAGATATCTCAGCAGCGGCTTGTCGGCAGTCACGTACCAATCGAAACGCGCGTTTACGTAATCGCCGTCCTGTTGAAACGTCCACGTGCCGTGGCCGGTCAAATCGCCTGTGCCCTTCAGCGAAATGCTGTGAGGCGCCTGCTCGCCCGTTTTGCAGGACTGCCAGCGCAGCTTGTACGGCAGCTTGCTCTTCGACAGAATGGCGTACACCTCGCCGCCGGTCTCCAGATCTTTGCCGGCCGAATCGATCTTCAAGTACACGCTGGGCCACCATCTCTGATAGTCCGGGAAATTCGAACAGATTTCGAAAACCTCCCAGATGTCTCCTTTAATCCGCCATTCCGTCGGCATATAGTACTCGTTCGTAGCCATGTTCCCTCCTGTATCAAATTACGGGTTTTATTCCATATCATGTTTCTATTTGTAATAATACACCAAACCCCAATTTCCGGTGAACGTGCATCTCAACATTTTTTTAAGAAAACGTACTGCGGCATCGGTTCAAACCCGTTCGAATTGAAAGCCAGGAAGGGATAGGAACGGAATTAATCGTATATGTACAAAATGAATAGGAATAATAAGCAAGATAAAGTGTTCTTGCATAGGAGTTATGAAGGGAGTCCATTACTTTGAATGTTGAATTGTTAAAGGATCTGATTAAGGATGATCGGGGCAATTATTACGCAGCAGTCCACAAGGAAGGGAAGGAGCTGACTTTGGTTAATGCGATGCTAGAGCGGTCTTACGTAGATTTATTGGAGTTTAATGAGGAATTCAAACACAAGTATGCAGAGTACGAGCACCAGTTCATTGGCAAAATCATCATGGATAAGGTGCGGCACGACGTCGTATTCGCTTCCAAAGAGGACGGTCATGGCCGAATGCATGATTTGGGCAAGGTAATGAGCGAATACACGGTTACGTTTATCGATATGATTGAATTTTACCGAAATCCTCGGACAGGACGCCTATGACAGCGAAACCGATTAAACTTAGTGTTTTGGATTTGGTCCCCGTTTTTGATGAGGTCGATGCAACCTTTGCACTGGGACAAGCTGTAGAGTTGGCTCAAGCAGCCGAAAGACTGGGATATTTCCGTTATTGGGTGGCGGAACATCATGACATGCCAGGGCTGGCATGCACCTCAACGGATGTGCTGCTATCGCATATCGGTGCAAAAACGCAAAGCATTCGTATCGGATCCGGGGCATTGCTGTTGCCGCATTATAAGCCTCTTAAAGTTGCAGAATCCTTTCATTTGCTCGCTAGCCTGTACCCGGGACGAATTGATCTTGGGTTAGGAAGGGCGCCCGGCGGTTCCGCTGAAGTCAGCCTCGCTCTTAGTGACAACTTTCTTGAAAATGTCTGGAAAATGCCAGAATTGCTCCGGGGAGTTTCCGAGTTTTTGCAGGGGAGCTATGAATATGAAGGACGTCGGATTACCGCCCGCCCAACTCCATCCGTACCGCCAGAACTGTGGCTGCTAGGGACAAATAAGAAAAGCGCGGCTTATGCGGCTGAGTTTGGAACCGGTTATGTTTTTGGTCAGTTCATGAGCGAAGTAGCCGGGGAGGAAGTATTAAGGGCTTACCGCGAAGCGTTTACTCCGTCAGCACTTTCCCCTGTACCGCGAGCGATCGTTGCCGTTGGTGTCGTTTGCGCGGAAACAGAGGAGGAGGCAGAGAGGCTGGCATCCTCGGGTACCGCTTTGTTTCAACAAGAAGCTTCCGCAAGGGAAACGGCTCCGCTTTCGGAGCGTAAGCTGCTGATAGGTACGCCTGAGAGCCTAAAGAAAAAGCTCCAACAGTTATCTCACTTGTATGGCGTTGATGAATTCATTGTCGTTACAATGATTCCCGACTATCGGAAACGGTTGCGTTCTTTTGAGCTGCTTGCCCATGCATGCTTAATGGCTTAATTCGTTAATTTAGAACACAGAAACCTCCTATGGTCCATAGGGGATAATTATCCTTCTATAGCCTTCCTCCACCGCTTTTACCGTTCTATCGGCCCTCCTTGACTCCCATTTTTCGCCCTACTTATGATACGGTTCCCCCCGGTTAATCTTCACTGCCCGGTACACCTGCTCCGTCAGCACCAGCCTCATCAGCTGATGGGGCAGCGTCATCCGGCCGAAGCTCATGCGCTGCTGGGAGCGCCGCAGCACCTCATCGGACAGCCCGTGGCTGCCGCCGATGACGAACACGACATGGCTGGTCCCGTAGGTGCCCAGACGGTCCAGTTCACGGGCAAGGTCCTCGGAGCTCCAGAGCGCTCCGTCGATGGCCAGAGCGATCACATGCGCGTCCGGCTTGATTTGGGCCAGGATCCGCTCGCCTTCTTTGGCTTTCACGATCGCAACCTCTGCGTCGCTGAGCGTGTCGGGGGCCTTTTCGTCCGCAACCTCGATGACCTGAAACTTCAAATAAGGCGCCAGACGCTTCGCATACTCCGCGATTCCCTGCACCAGGTACTTCTCCTTCAGCTTGCCGACCCCAACGATCTGTACGAGCATAATTCCTCCTCTATATCCTCGCTCGAATGACCAAGCGCGATTGTCCTCACCGGGAACTTCCTTCTGCCGCTATCATACCGCAAAGCGGCTCCGAACCCTAGTCTCGACCGGCGCAAGGACAGAGAGAAACCTCCCTCCATTCCGCTGAGATGCTTCTCTTTCCCACCCTTTCCTCCAAGCCCGATTTGCAACACGAAAATTACTCGGATTTTGTCGGAATTTGCGTACAAGTCGAGGGATGTCGCGGTATAATTCGAGGAAGATCGCGTTCGACGGAGGAATCTATGAAACCGCTTCGTTTCCTTTACACCTTGGCTACTCTTGTTGTCGCAGCAGTCATTCTGCTGTCATGGCCTGCGATGAGCTGGGCTTCTACGCCGCAAGCCCCCCTGGACCGCTGGCAGGTCATGCCGATCGCAACGGATGAGAAGAACGGAGCCTCCCCTCCCCTCAGCGGCTCCTGGGAGGAAGCCGGCACGGACAATACGCTTGTCGAGCTGCCCGATGGCGCCAAGGGCGTCTGGATTCGGCTGCAGGTGCCGGCGACAGATGCCTGGCGTCGGCCGGGCCTGCTTGTAGGGCGCATGTATGGGCTGGAGATGCAGGTCTACCAACGCGGAGAGCTGCTGTATGAGTCTCGGCGCGGCTTCGAGTTCGATCAGACCCGGCTGCTGCTGCCGCTCGACGTATCCGATCGGGGAACCGAGCTGGATGTACGCATCGTGACGACGGCCGGGAGAGCCGGATTCCTCTCTTCCGTACGGCTCGGGGAATTCGACGATCTGGAGAAAGGCTACATCCGAAAAGAGCTGCCGAGCCTGCTGCTCGGCGTCTCGGTCGTTTTTCTGGCGCTTCTGATGTTCGTCTGCTCCAGCTTCCTGAGCAAGCGTCAGCGCAGCTTATGGATTTCGCTCTGCGTCATCGCGCTTACGGCAGGCATTCTGATCGCAGCCTACTCTCCGCTGCTGTACCTGTATTATCCATCGGCAGGGCCCTTCTTCCTGGCGTTGTTCGAGCTGTCTCTGTACACGATGTTCCCTGCGCTGGGCTACTTCGTCAACGAGACGTTGGAGCGGAAGTCTCCCCGGTTCCTCCGCTTCAGCCGGTGGCAGGCCTGCTATTCGGCTTTCGGCATTGCCGCCTACATCGCCTACAAGCTGTCGGACGGCAAGCTCTACAGCTTCTACTCGATTGTCTCGGTCATTGCGATCGGCCTGCTGATGCTGGTGCAGCTGCTCTGGATCTCCTTCCTGTCGATCGCCCACGGGCGGCGCGGCGACCGTCAAGCGCGAGTGCTGTCGGCCGGTCTGCTCGCTTTTGCCGGCTCCAGCGCCACCGATTTGATTTTGTACTACGCCAGCGGCAAAAGCTATGTGCTTTTTCTCTGGAAGCTCGGCGTGGTGGCCTTCATCTTTTCGCTTGTCGTCATCCTCTCCCGCCGCGTTTCGTCCGACTACAAGACGCTGCTGTCCTACTCCCACCAGCTGGAGCTGTTCAACCTGAGGCTGGAGCGGACGGAGAAGATGAAGATCATCAGCGACCTGGCCGCATCCGTGGCGCATGAAGTGCGCAATCCTCTGCAGGTCACGAGAGGCTTCCTTCAGCTCCTCGCCAAGAAGGACGACGCCAAAAGCCAAAGCTACATTACGATCGCCGTCAGCGAGCTGGACCGCGCCGCCGAGATTATTACCGACTTCCTCACCTTCGCCAAGCCTGAGCTTGAGGTCGTCTCCCGAATCGAGATATCCGAGCTGCTGGAGCAGCTGGATCTGATCATGAGACCCCATACGTCTATGAACGGGGGAAGTCTGGCGATCTACTCCGAGGAAGGGCTCGCAATCATGGGCAGCGCCTCCAAGCTGAAGCAGGCACTGATCAATCTCATCAAGAACAGCGTGGAGGCGCTCGGGGAGGACGGATTGATCGAGCTGACCGCTTGTGCAGAAGGCGGAGAGGCCGTGCTGCGGATCAAGGACAACGGAGAGGGCATGGACGAGGAGCAGCTGTCTAAGCTCGGGGTCCCTTACTTTTCGACCAAGTCGAAAGGAACAGGACTCGGAACGATGGTCACGATGAGGATCATCGAGGTCATGAATGGCAGCATCGCCTTCAAAAGCCAAAAAGGAAAGGGAACCGAAGTGACGATTCGGTTCCCCCTTGTGCAGCAGCTGGCTTCGGAGCTGACAGCCGCTTCTATATTACCAGACTAGCTCGACGTTGCCAGCCGCGTCAACGGAATCCTCCGGTTTCGGCGGCACCACGAGGTAGAAATGCTTGTCCGCTTCTGCCACGGCCGTGAGCTGGATGTCATCCGGCAGTTCAACGCCGAATGCTTCCTTGATGGCGGCTTTGGGATCGGCAAGCAGCTGCTTTTTGAAGGTTTCGTCCTTCCATGCTTTTTGAATGATCTGCACTTTCAACGATTGGGATGACATGAGATCACGGCTCCTCGAAGGGTTATGGGTAAATCTTCCTATAATCTACCACATATCGCGACGAAAGTACCTATACTTTTTCCTGATTCGACAAATAATGAGAGAATCCCCCTTCGACCGCCAGCCTCATGGCCGTTTGCCGGGCTGAGCGTGCATCGGCTTCGATGCCCGAGAGCACCTCTTGCTGAAACCAGACAAGGCCCGGGGCCGCTTCCGGAAGCTCGGACAAGCTCCGGCGATGGCTTCTCGCGATGGCCGCAAGCCGCTCCAGCACTTCGTCCTGATAGACTGCCCGGCGGACCATCCTATCCTCCAGAGGCTGCTCTTCCTTCAGCCCAAGCTCCTGTCTGACCAGCGTCAGAAAGGCATTGCTGCGCTCCTCGCCGGAAGCCAGATCCTCTCGCCAGTCCGCCCAGTCGTCCGCCAGCTGCAGCGAAGCGAGCGCCAGCTCGACCGCCTGCTCTGCCGGCAGGATGCGCTCCTTCTGGCCGGATTCCAGCCAGACAGCCGAGGCGCCGATCTTGACCGGGGCGGACTTGCGCGCCAGACCGGGGACGTCCAAGGGATCGGCGCGCCGGGTTTTCTCCATCGCTGCAGCCAGCCCCCACGCCTCCGTATGCCTGAGATAGTCGCTCCAAAGCTGCGGCGGCATGGCCGAATGCCGGCTGTACCGTTCCAGGAACAAGGAATGCAGCAATTGGGACGCCGCCAAGGCTGATTTCGAGTCGAGCTGCATTTCCTCGCCGTCCATGACGTCGTCCAGCAGGAAATAATGCAGCATCATATAGACGCTGCCGACAGCGAGATCGCGGCATACGGAGGCCGGCGCGCCGGCCTGCTCCCCTGCCCAGACCGGCAGCATGTACGTAATATAGTTGGAACCGCCAGCCGTCCTCGAAGGATCGGCTCTCTCGATAAGCTCGCGCAGGATGGTGCGCAAAGGCTCCGGACATCCGTCCGCCCCTGTCCTGGCTTCGGCAATGATTTTAGCAGCCTCGCTTCTTGCCCTTTCCAGACTCCACTCGGTTGACATGCAATGGCTCCCCCTTCGCTGCCTTCAGGCAAGTCCCGGTCCAGCGTGTGTGCATCCTGCGGCATCTTCTCCCGCCGGAGAACACCGCTTCACGCGGCCCAGCCCACAAGGAGCATCCCACATTTCCTCCGGTTTGAAAAGAGGATGGCGTTATGCAGCCCGCGCTCGTCTGCCGACCGTGCGGCAACCTTGCACGGGGGTCGATGGCAGTCTCCCAATCCCGCTTCATGGCTCCAGAGAGGGTCGAAGACGAGGCCATCTCCTCTTGTTTTTGCAACCATAATCATCCTGGTTTATGTCCGGCTGATTGTGGCTTCGATTATCCTCATCAGTGGGTAATCTCCTATGATACCATTCCAAATCAGAGAGGAAATAAGGGCATGAACAAAGCCATGATCATCCTCAATCCTTCCTCCGGCAAGGAGAAGGCGCTCGACTACAGCAACCGGATTGAAGAGGTGCTGCGCCGCAAGGGCTACGAGGTGGCCAGAAAGGAAACCGCCCAAGCCCTCGATGCGACCCGCTTCTGCCAGGCAGCATGCCGGGAAGGCTGCGACCTGGTCGTTTCGGTAGGCGGAGACGGCACATTGAACGAAACGATCAACGGCATCATGGATCAGGATCACCGGCCGAAGCTCGGCATCGTCCCTCTCGGCACGGTCAACGATTTTGCTCGCGCGCTCCGGATTCCGCTCGATCCCGAGGAAGCCATTCGAGCGCTGTCCTCCTCCAATGTGAGAACCGTCGATCTGGGTCAGCTGAACGGCCGCCTCTTCTCGAATGTCGTCGCCGCGGGCTCGCTGGCGGAATCCGTCGCCGCGGTGAGCTCGGAAGAAAAGTCCAGGCTCGGCGCTCTCGCCTACTTGAAGGAAGGCATCAAGGAGCTGCTCGGCAGCCCTGCCCATCCCATCGTCGTCGAGCATGACGGCGAGATTTGGGAAGGCGATTCTCCGTTGGTTCTCGCCGCTCTCACCAACTCGGTCGGCGGCTTCGAGAAGCTTTCGCCGAATGCATCCGTCGACGACGGATTGATCCACGGCTTCATTATCCGGGACATGAACGTCTTCGATACGATTGCGGCCGGCTTGTCGCTCTGGTTCGGCAGCCTGAAAGACAAGAAGGAGGTCGTCTATTTCACGGCCAAGAAAATCCGGATCACCTCGCCGAAGCCGCTCCGGACCAATGTCGATGGCGACGAAGGGCCGGCACTGCCGGTTGAACTGAGCATCCTGCCGGGGTACTTGCAGGTCATCGTACCCGAGGAAGGCTGATTTCTCTCTGCATCATCCCAAGCAGGTCCTATGAGGCCGGTCCCATGCCCATGCGTAAGCCGGCTCCGGCCAATCGGTGCTTTCTTCCCTTTCATCGCTTTCATCGCTTTCATCGCTTTCATCGCTTTCATCGCTTTCTTCGGTTTCTTCTCCGCATGAGACGGTTGGTATACCATACCAAGAAATACTTTGCGTTACTTCGTCATACTTTCGCTTCATTCCTCTACATTTTCATCCTGGCAGGCGGCGAGCCCGACTTCATTCCAGGCGCCCCCGTCTCTGTTGCTCTCCCGCTTTTCAAGGAAAAAAGCCAACCCGACAATCGGGTTGGCTTGATGACGCATGCTTATCCTCCATTCCGCCTGACTGTCGGCAGAGGTGCGGCTCCATACGAGCTGGGCTCGTCCCTGGAGTTCCGCCGCGGCGCGAACGATCCTTCGCCTTCGTCTCTTAGCTGGACGCGCTGTCTCCCGAGTTGGCCGACGCTCCGGAATCGCTCTGGCCGCCCGTTCCCGGCGCTGCGCTGTCGCCCGGCGCCGTGCTCCCCGGACCGTCGCCCTGGGCAGGCGGCTGGCCGTCCTGGCCCTGGCCGGGCGCTTGCCCGCGCCCTCCGCCGCCGAAGCCTTTTCCGCCGCCCCCGGGGCCGCGGCCTCCGCCGCCGCCGCCAAATCCGCTCGGCGCCGTCGTGACGCCGGACTCGTTGACATAGGTGACCTTGTCGCCGAGGGTGAAGCTCACGACCTTGGTGCCTCCGCTGTAGGCGCCGCTTTCATAGAGGCCATCCTTCTGAGCGGCGTCGGAGCTGCCGCCGGTGCTGATCGTGTAGCTTTCTCCCGCCTTCAGCTCCGGCGCCGAGATGACGATGCTCTGGATCGCCTTGGCCGGGGCGAAGGTCGCGACGGACTTGCCCGCGCTGTCGGCCAGCGTCACCAGCGTGCCGGCCTGGACTTGGGCCGGGAAGGTCATCAAGACAGCGCGCTGGGAGGAGGTCTCGGATGGCGCCTGCGCCATGCCGGAGCTGCCCGCGGCGATCAGCAAGCCCCCGGATTGCTCGAACGTGCCGTCGTAGTCAAGAGCGCCGTTGCCGTCCATCGTCGGCCCGTTCACGAGCACCGTGCCTCCGGACATCGTGATCGAGCCGTTGGAGTCGAGTCCGTCGCCAGCCGCGTCGACCGTCATATACCCGCCGCTGATGGCCAGCAGGGCGTTGCCCGCCGCCTCGCCGGGGCCTCCCATGCCTCCGCCGCCCTGGCCTGCCTCCATGCTCTCGCTGGAGCCCTCGGAGGCGTTGACGCCGTCGTCGCTGGCGACGATATGGATCTCTCCGTCCGAAATGGCGATGCTGGCGCTCTCCAGCCCTTCATAGCTGCCGGTGATGTTGATCTTCCCGCCGCTGATCGCCAGCGAAGCGTCCGCATGGATGCCGTCGTCGCCCGTCGCGATGCTGAAATCTCCCCCGGCAATGGCGACGGCGCCGTCGCTGTGAACGCCGTCATCGGCGGAATCGAGCTTGAACACGCCGCCCGTCACCGAGATGCCCGCCGATGCCTTCAACCCCTTGGCGCTGGCCGACTCCGTGCCGGCTGCCTCCGTCGTTCCCGACTCCGTGGCGCTCGGCGTCCGGGCCGACGCATCGCCGGACTGACCTTGCTGCGTGCCGTTCGGATCTTCCGGCATCGTGCCGCCCTGCCCCTGCTGTCCGCCCCACTGTGGAGGGCCTTCCTGCTGATGCGGCTCGGCATTGGCGCTGCCGCCGCCGGTGGCGACTTCGAACGAGCCCCCTTCAATCACCAGCGAGCTGGCGGCCTGAATGCCGTCGTTCTCCGACACGATGGAGAACGTTCCTCCCGCAATCGCCACATAACCTTTGTCGGTATCCGTATCGTTGGTCGACTTGATGCCGTCGCCGCCGGCCTTCACCGTAATGCTGCCGTCCTTGACCGCGGCCAGATCCTTGCCGACGAGGCCGTCGTCCTTGGACTCCACGGCGATCGTGCCGCTGACGATCTTGAGATCGTCCTTGCTCGTGATGCCGTCGTTGTTCAGCGCCGTCACGCTCAGCTTGCCCGTGCCGTTGACCGTCAGGTCATCCTTGCTGTAGATCGCCGCCGTCGGCGTGTCGTCTGCGGTCGTATAGCTGTCGGCGTACTTCTCGCCGTCGGCCGCCGCATTTTCCGTGCCTTCCTGGAGGGTGAGCACCGTCTTGCCCGCCGCCTTCACATAGATGGCGGGTCCGCTTGCATTGACGATCTCCGCGCCGTTCAGCACGATATGCACGATGCCGTCTTCCTTCGAATCGACGACAACGCCGCCCTCGAGCTTGCCGCTCAGCACATACGTCCCCGCCGCCGTGATGGTCACGGTCCCTCCATCGGCCGCGGCCCCGGAGCCGTCGATGCTGGCGCTCGCTCCGCTCAGCTTGACCGCGGTCGAGCTCGCCGCGTCCCATGCCGCGGAGATGTCGTCGTCATCGTATTTGACGACATCCGCCAGCTTGAGCCCGGCCAGCTTGGCGACGGCCGCAGCCGTATTCGCCGAGGCGTTCACGGCCGTGCCGCCGCTTGCATCGGCAGCCGAATCCGTCGAATTCGAATTGCTGCAGCCCGCAGCCACAAGCGACGACAGGAGAACCAGCGCAGCCAGCTTCGTTTGATAGGGATGTTTCATCGTCATCGACCTCTTTTCGCTTAGTATTCCTGCACGACGGGACTCATCGTGAGGGTAATGTCCAGATTGCCGTTGCGGGTGCGGACGGCATCGAGAAATTCCTTCGGGTTCGTTTCCGGCCCCATTTTCACCGAATACACGAGTTCATACAGGCTGCCGAGCTCCGTCGTGCGCACCTTCTTGAGCTCATACCCGACGTTGAACTTGCGAAACACTTCGTGGAAAGCTTCTTCATACCCGAGATTTTCGGGAATCGTCACCTTCAAGGTTTTCATGGCTTCCTTATGGGAGCCGAAGTTCACGAATTTCAGGACGAACATGAGCCCGCACAGGATGATCGTGAACAGCACCGCGTAGCCGAGAGCCCCGACGCCGCAGGCGAGGCCTGCCGCCATGGAGAACAGGACATAGGAGATGTCCTTGGCATCGCCCGGAGCGCTGCGGAAGCGGATGATCGAGAAGGCGCCCGCAAGGCTGAACGCCCTGGCGATATTGCTGCCGATGAGCAGGATGATGATGGCGACGATGACGGGCAGCACGATCATCGTGAGCGTGAAGCTCTGCGAGTACGCGGGCTGGGTCCTCATGTAGGTCAGGCTGATGACGGCGCCGACGGCGATGGCGATCAGGACGGTGAGCAGCGCGTGAGGCAGCGTCAGCGTCGTGTCGGTTGCTGTGGAGGCAAAGATGGATTCGATCATAAAACGATTCTCTCCCTTTCGATCTGCGGTGCGTTTGCATGGCGGATGGATTGTTTATATTCGTTGCCGTATTTGGAAAAGCTGGTGCGGTACATGCCGAGCTCCGACAGCAGCTGCGCGAGCCAGACGGGAATCGTCTTCTGTGCCTTCACTTCCATCAGCCACTGTCCCCGCTCCATCAGCTGCTCCCCGTAATCGCCCTTCTCGAGCAGCAGGTCATGCCGCCGGAAGCGGATGTTCGTGTCGAACGTGATCCGCAGATCGCGGCTCTCCTTGCTGAACATTGCGATCCGGTCGTAGGCCAGATACGTCATCGGCTGCAGCTCGTACCGGCTCAGGAAATAGTCGATTTCATTCATCACCTGCCGGTTCATTCCTGGCCGCCAGACCGGCTGGCAGCCTGTCCGGACGTATTCGTAGGCTTCGCTCAGCTTCATCGCCGACCTTCTTTTGTTCACGAGGCCGAACACTTTTTTCTTGAGCTCCAGGTAGATTTTGGCGTCGCTCCCCGGCACCCCGTAAGCGCGGATGCGCAGCTTCTCCCTGTACTTCGGCTTCGAGAGGCTGGTGCGGATGAGCGAGTGATGCTCGGTATCATAGTAGAGATTGCTGATGGAGTAGAACTTGTCGTCGCGGTTGTATTCATCGAGCTCCATGTATGCCGTCAGGCGGTTGTAGATGCCGTAGAAGGCTTTTGTATCCATCAAATACTTGTTTTCGTACCGGTTGAACACTTCGATCGCCACTGGGCAGCGCCCCTTTCCAAGTCATGTCGGGCGATGGCCTCGCCCCTTCATGTCTGTAGCTTAGTGGGTCAACCTTTAACGAAACTTAAACAATTGACGGAGAGGAAAAATAGAATGCTTTGACGTTCAAGGACTTTCCCTTCCACAGACCCTGCCCGTCCAGCGGAATCCGGAATTTTAGGGCTTGGGTGCATGTCCGACCGAATGCTACGATTAAGGTTGATTAAAGGTTCGCTTCCTATAATGGGCGTGCAAGGCGGCTTGGAGAGGAAGAGACGGAGGGGACTTGGCTCATGCGCATATTGATAGTCGAAGACGAAGTGCATCTGGCAGAGGCGCTTTCTCAACTATTGAAAAAAAACCATTATTCCGTGGACGTCGTGAACGACGGCCACGCGGGACTCGATTACGCGCTCAGCGGCATCTACGATCTGCTTCTGCTGGATATCATGCTTCCCGGCATGGACGGGATGACGCTGCTCAAGGCGATCCGGGCGGAAGGCATCGCGGCGCCGGTCATCATGCTGACGGCCAAGGGCGAAGTCACGGACAAAATCTCGGGCCTGGACCATGGAGCGGACGATTACATCGCCAAGCCGTTCAACACCGACGAGCTGCTGGCCCGCATGCGGGC
>Ga0194137_10000035_pt1 | contig 87266 bp, 36 predicted proteins | sample TARM_MetaG_T3_14_FD_134025 | JGI IMG/M metagenome (GOLD analysis project Ga0194137, IMG submission 134025) | Freshwater microbial communities from Pennsylvania, USA, analyzing microbe dynamics in response to fracking - TARM_MetaG_T3_14 (version 2) | ecosystem: Environmental > Aquatic >...
AACCTCCGCCGCGCTGATCGCGGAGGATTCCTTCCTCATCGGAGGCGACGCATCCTCGGGAGAATACACTGTTGGTGGCGTCGGAGGACAAAACCCCACCACCACCGGCTTCACCGGAGCCTGGAACAATGTCAGCGACGATTTGGAAATCGTATCCTCCGGACTGACCTATTCGAATGGCGGCGGGGTGATGCAAACCTCGGGCGGCGCTCTGAAGGCGGAAGCCGATGGTGTGCGTGTGGCCCGGACATTCTCCACCGTTCTGGATGGGTCAAGCACCGGGACCTACTATTTGGGATTCCTCTACCAGCAAGCCGACACCTCCGAAGGTTTCCGGGGGATCACCCTTTACAACGGTTCTCCCGGCTCCAGCAATCGGGATTTTATGTTCCGACCCGATAGCGCCACGGCGGGTCAGTGGAACATTGACGCCTTCGGAAATGATCAGACGAACGTGGCTCCAAGCAACTCGGACGTGAACTTCATTCTGATGAAATTCGATATGAGCAGTTCCGCCGCCTCCGACAGCCTGTCGGTGTACCTCAACCCCGATTTGGCCACCGAACCCTCCTCCGGCGCGATCTATTCCGCGGGCTCCTTGGATATCGCATTCGACCGCATGGGAATGGAGCGTTATGTCCCCAGCACCGGGGAGAAAGACCGGGATATCTGGATGGATGAAATCCGCTTGGGCGACAGCTACGAGTCCGTGACCACCATTCCCGAACCGGGCTCCCTGGCCTTGGTGACCGCGGGGATCGTGGCCGCGCTCGGCCTCCGGCGCTTCCGCCGTGGCTAAGTCCCATCGCGATTCAATGCGCGTCACGCCGCTCCATCACGGAGCGGCGTTTTTTCGGCCTCAAACCACAAGCACACTGACCCCGCCGGACGACAGGGTCACCGTCTTTCCATCCGGATACGGCCCCGCCAGCACCTCCGCCCCCTCGGGCACCGGCTCCTCCACCTCCCCGTCCCCGAAATGAACCCGCACCTCATACCGACGCCCGTCCGCTCCGACGACGGACAGGCCGCGCACCTCGGGCGACACCGGTCTCAGGGCCGTCGCGAACCTTTCCGCCACTCGAGCCTCCGTTTCCTCCGCGGTCACCGAGGTCAGAATCACCGCGGACAAATCTAACAACCTTTCCTTCGCCTCGTACGACCGAACCTCCGTCTCGCATCCGCAACACAGTTCATCCACGTACAGTGACCCCCCCGCCACCTCCGCGTCGTGCGGCTTCCGCATCAGCACATTTCTTTCGGCGGAACGGAAAATCTCCAAAGGAGCCCCCGACACCCGCACCACCGACAGCGCGTCGTCCACCGACAGCCACTTTCCCTCGATCCGATGCCGTTCCTCCCTCCCGGGACACCCCTTCAATTCCAGGGTATCCACCGCGCTCCGATACCGACGCCGCATGCCGTTGAACACGTCGTTCGGAATCTGCAGAAACAGCCCTTTGACTTCCCGCAGATCGACCCGATGCGGCGTAGTGGCCCGCTGAAACACCACCGTGGTTTGGTCGTCCGGCAGCGCCACCACCGCCGCCTCCACCCGCGCCACCTCGTGCGGCGGTTGCCCTTCCGCGATAAACGTCTCCGACCGCACCCCATACCGGGCACAGACGGCGAACCCGCCCGGAAAGGTCACGGGCGCCGGCACCTGGGTCCCCCCGCTGCCGCCGGCTTCGGCCTCGGCCGGAGCGGCAGACGTCTCCGCTACCGACTCTTGGCTCAACCCACTGCAGCCGCCTTCGGCCTTGGCCGGAGCGGCAGGCGTCTCCGCCACCGGCACCTGGTTCAACCCGCACCCCAGAATCCGCGGATGCAGATTTCCCCGCCATTCCGCCATGTCGCTGTGCGACGGCGGAAGACACAACGCCTGGGGCGGCTCCGCCGCCCGCCACGTCCACGACGTCATCCGTCCCGGCCCCCGTTGCAACACGGCCCCGTGATAGGCGTCCGACCAGTGTTCAAGCACCGGAATCGACTCGCTCCCAGATGCGTCAGTGGCCGATCCGACCCTCCGTCCCCACAGCGCCCCCATCGACAAGGTGGCCGCCCTGTCGCCCTCCAGCCGGGCGTAGTACAAGGGTGAAATCCGCCGCAAGGGTTCGAGCCGGGCGGACAAAAAGCGACCATCCCCATTGTGCGCCACTTCCTTCTCCACCTGATTCAACCAGCCCTCCTCGAACCCCCGCGTGTCCGTGTCCCCCAACGCGTCCCGCGCCCACCACCAGGTCGGCAGCGCGTAATCCTGACAATAACAGTACCGAACCCGGGTATCCCCGCCGATCCGCCACAGACGGCCGTCGGGAAAAGTACACGTTTTCACTACCCGCCACAACTCCCGCGCGTGGTGTGTCAACGCCTCCGGCGCCTCCCACCCATGATGTCGGCAACTGAAATGCAGCATGGCGATGTTCGACAGACAGATCACCATGTACCCGACGTTCAGATAGCCGTGATGATTGCAGGCCATCGAATCGAACATGTTCGCGCCCACATGCCATTCGCACAACGGACGGCCCGCGATTCGGCGATCGCTGTGGGCGTCGGTGGACGTCGAAATCCCGTTCAACAAAAACCGGGTGCCCTGTTCGCGGTACGCCTCCGCCCGGGACGTGTCCGGATATCGCAATGCCGTCCGATGCAATATGCAGCCCGCCCAGAGATTGCTCTCCGGATGATTCTGTTCCACCAGACCCGCCGTCACCTCGTGCGAATCCGTCAGCCAGTCGCTCTCCGAAATCAACACGCGGGACAGCGTCTCCCGATCGCTCTCCGGCAACGCCTCCCCCAACGCCTCCACCCCGTGCGTCATCCGCTCCAACGCCAGCGCGCTGATCCAGGAATGCCCCCACGACCCTCCATCGCTGGCCCGCCCCCCACCGGCATGATGGCTCCGCAAACAAAAACGCACCAACCGTTGCGCCAACGACATCATCTCGTCCCGACTCATCCCCGTTCGGGCCGAGTCCGTGCAGGGATCCGACGCAAGCACACACAGCGCCGCCGCGGCCGTCGCGTTGGTCTGCACCGCCCAGTGCCCGTGATCGCCCGGACCGAAACACGCGACATCGGGCTCCCCGGGCACATCGTGTATGAATTCCCGCATCGCGGCGGGCCAGGGTTCCAACAAACGAAGCGTGCGGGCGTGCAAAGGATCGGACATGGGTTCCTTGATGAAAGAGGATCGAAGCAAACGGAACCACGCTACGACGAAAATGCCAAGCCAAAGGCCGGCATTTTGAGTGCCTATGCGCCCCGCAGGGTCGTCCCCTCGTTCCACTCCGGCGGCACCAGCGTCAGTTCCGGATGCGTCGGCGTCCCCCGCTCGTTGCAATACATATGGGAGGTGACCCGGTCCACCAGACACGCCCCCACCCGCTCCGGCAACTGGTTCACCCCCGACACCTTCATGTCGTCCGGCCTCACGTCCAGACTCACAAACCCAACGTCCTCCGGCACGCGGATATCCACGGACTCCAGAAACGGGAAATCGATCAGGTTGGAAATCAACACGTCTGGATCGTGTTTTTTGCGCCACCGTAAAAACGCCTTGCGGTTTTCCGGCTGACTCAACGGCCCCTCCACCACCAACGGAGGCAACAGATCCGAATGATGTTCGTATTGCCGACACCGCTCGAAGGTTTCCAGATGTCGATGCCCGATTCGGCTGCTGGTGAACCGCTCCAAGATCAGCCCCACCCGTTCACACCCGGCCTCGCGCACCTTCTCCAACGCCAGCAACATGCCCTCCCGGTGATCCGAAATCACCCGGTGGAGCACCGGATGGCACAAGGTGTACCCGATCGCCGCGCAGGCGAAGGGGCTCAATTCCTGATCCAAATGCCAATCCGGCTTGGGAAACGGCAAAAAACACAAGGCGTCCACCTGGCGGTAGGCCAGCGTTCGAAATTTCGCCCCCGCCGAACCGGCCGTCTGTGGAATGTGGAAAAAATCGCTCTGGAACCCCAACTCTTCGATGCGCCGCCGCATGCCCGCCATCCAGTGGATGCTGTTGCTGTGGGTCTTCACGTGCTCCGGATCGTCTCCCGGATATACGATCCCGATGGTCACGCCCCGGCGCGGCTTGCGCTGCCGCATCAACTCCATCCGGGCCACGATCAACGGGTTGGGACGATACCCCAGATCGTCCGCGATTTCCCGGATCCGTTGCTTCGTCTCCTCCGCGCAACGAGGTTCGTTGCGCAACGCCCGGCTCACGGTCATGCGGCTGACGCCGGCGAGGTCGGCGATGTCTTGAAGAGAAGGGGGGCGTTTGCGTGGCATAAGGTCGTGGATGCGCGTTACTTGTAACAAGGATAGGCCATTGTCAAATATCACGCAAGAGCGATATTGTAACCAACGCCATGAACACCTCCACACTCCCATCCGAATCCACGGATCCCCGCCAATCCCGCGAGGGCTTCACCGTCATCGAACTCCTCGCGGTGATCGCGGTCATCGCCCTGCTGGTGCTCCTCATCACACCCGCGGTGATTAAAGGGAACGCCGCGGCCGAACAGGCCAAATGCGCCTCCAACATGAAACAGATTCATACCTTCATGAATCTGTACCTTGCGGACCACGACGGGCGGTATCCGGATTTTGACCAAGTGGGCGGGGGAAGTAAGACGCAATGGCGACAGTCCCTCTATGATTACACGGGAAATCCGATCGACGACGCGGGAACCGCTCGGGAAGTCTGGCAATGTCCATCCAGGAAATACGGTGGCGGTGTGACCGATTGGCAAAGATATATCGACTACGGGGGCAACTCCAACTTGCGAAATGACATCATGTTCACCCTTCCCGACCCAGCCAACACCATTCTCATCATCGACTGTAATGCGGGGACCGGATATCACTCCCGCAAGGGCGTGAGCGAACGTCGGATGCGGGAGTGGGTACAATTCCGGCACAAGGACAAAACCACCAACATGCTGTTTTGCGACGGACATGTCGGCATGGCCAAAGAATCCGAGCTGACCACCCGCATCATGCCGGCCTTCCACGGCGACTGATTTTTCCCGCCGGTCCGCCGGATCGGCCTCTCATTACCAACCCAGAACCCAACACACAGTATTCCTATGAACCTACGTCTTATTTCCCTCGCAATTGTTCTCTCCCTCGCCGCCGTCGCCGTCCGTGCCGACGCGCCCCCCACCCTCTCCCTCGGCGACGCCGAAGTGGCCTTCGACGCCAAAGGCGCCCTGACCTACACCTCCGGCGGCAAAGAAATCCGTCTCGGGCTCTCCTGGTACGCGCCCGGCTGGAGCCCGAAATCCCAGAAAAACACCTCCGACGCCTCGCTGACCTCTGGAGAAAACACCTGGACCTGGACCAACCAGTACGCCCAGTCCGGCGGCGCCGCCACACTGACGCAACACGTCGAACAAACCGACGATGGGCTCGTGCTCACCTACACCCTGGTCACCAAAGACGGCTTCGGCTTTGAAGGCGGATCCAAGGGTCCGTTCCTCGAACTGAACCTCTCCGCCGAAGACGCCGAGGGCGTCGAACTGAACCTCAGCGGCAAAACTCACTCCCTCCCCGTCAACAACAAGTGGTCCTACGGCGGCCGCGTCCTCCTCGACGACCTCGGATTCGCACTCAAAACCAAAGGCTCCGTCTCCATGTCGACCTGGAAGTCCAAATCCTCCGGCGCCACCGAAATCCGGGTGCAAATGGGCAAACCCACCACCGGCGACGACGGCGCGACCACCTACGAATTGATCGCGACCCTGCCCTCGAACTAATCGAACGACAGAAGGACCCCACATGTTTCGAATTCACACTCTCTCGCTTCTTCTCGGCCTGGGACTCGCCTCCGCCTCCGCCGCCACCCTGGACACCAAGGTGGCCGGCGGTACGCTGAGCGCTTCCGACAACGGAACCGTTCACTGGCGCTCCGGCGACTCCGACCCCCTGACCTTCTCTCTGAACTATTACGCCGAAGGCTGGCGCCGTCGCGGTCAGTCCCGATTGAAGAACCTTTCCTTCAGCCAAACCGACACCGGCGGCGAATGGACCGGGGCCTTCACCGAAAAGGGTCACACCATGAACTTCGCCCAGAAGTTCTCGGTCGAAGACGGCCGGACCCTCGTCCAGTACCGCCTCGAAGTCCCCGCGGGCTTTCCCTTGGAACCCAAAACCCGCGGACCCTTTCTCAACCTCCACCTGCCCGGATCCTGGATGGCCGGAAAGGACGTCAACCTCGGCGGTCGCGCGGTCACCCTCCCCGCGAACAACGTGTGGAGCAACGGGCGCACCGTCGAAATTCCCTCCGCGGGCCTCGCGGCCGACGCCATGGAGAAGATCGTCATGTCCGCTTGGAAGGACCGCGGGTCCAAGGGCGGCAACGTCCGACTCCAGTTGAATGACGCCAAGCAAGACGGAAACACGGTCTACAGCCTGGACCTCGTCTTCCGCGACGCGAAAGACGCCCGCGCCGAGCCGAAACCCGCCGACGCGCCTCCCCCCGTCGTGGAACTGAAGGGCGCCTACGGCACCCTCGCCGCCGACGCCACCGGCGTCATCACCCTCGACGAGGGCGCCTCCTTCTCCATGGACTGGTACGTGAACGGCTGGAACCGGCACACCCAGGCCAACCCCGCCGGCGAATCCACCCTCTCCCGTCCCGCCGACAACGTGTGGGAATGGACCGCCACCTACGAGGAAAAGGGCCACACCATGACCTTCCGTCAAACCCTGACCGACCGGGGCGACACCGTGGATCTCTCCTACGAAATGGAACGGCCCGGAAGTTTCCCTCTGCAACCCGCCGCCGACGAGCCGTATCTGCTGGTCTCGCTTCCCTCCGACGACTTCAAGGACGAGAACGTCCTGGTCGGGAATCAGACCTTCACCCTGCCCCAAAACAACGCCTGGGCCACCGGCGGCAAGCTCGTCCTGCCGCCCCACGATCTCGAATTCGACTACGACAACGGCTACACCATGTCCGTCTGGAACAACAGCTCGGGCATTTCGATCCGCGTGAATACCCGAACAGAGCGGGTCGGCGACGACGGTGACCGCCGCCGCCATACCCTGAAGCTGACCATGGGCGGCCAAACCTCCAAGGTGGACACCAAACCCATCGAGGACGCCGCATCCCTCAAAGCCCGCAACTATCCGCGGGTGCTGGAGCACGCCACCCTCGAAGGCGTCGATCCAAGTCGTCCGCTGCGGAAACTCGACGAGGCGAAGAAACTCGTGGACGCCGACGACCTCAAAGAGGCCAAATCCCTTTTGGGCGACGCCGAAAGCTGGATGGACGCCCACGCCCGGCTGATCGACGCCGAGGGACTGCTGACCCATCTGGAAATCTTCGCCGAGGTGGCGGAGGTGAAGGTGGACCCCGAACTTCGCGAGCACATCAAGGTCGCCGCGGACGCCTTGTCCGCCAATGAGATCGACCGCGTTCTGACCACGATCGACGAAGTGCGTGAACGTCTTGAGGCCGCGGAAAAAGATATCCGGGCCAAGCACGGCCAAAGCTATCTCCCCGGCTCCGACTACAACCCCAATACCTGGGTCAAAGCCTTCACCACCATGGGATACCGTCCCGCGCCCGATCCGTTGACCCCCAACGCGCCGACCCCCATGGACATCGGCTGGGCGCCAGGCGGCGAGGATGAGGACGGCTTCGCGTTCTCCCTCGTTCCGGAAGCGGCCGCCGCCTCCGACCAGTACGACCTCACGTCTACCTGGACCCGCACCACCTGGACCCACGAGTCCGGCCGGGAATACACCTTTTCGGTGCTGACCCCCCTGATGCACGCGGACCGCGTCACCGAACTCCCTCTCTCCGGAATTCCCGGAGGCATCGACTCCGTCTCCTGGCGGGGAGCCAACGGCGACTGGGTGACGGCCGAAGACCATTTCGAGAAAGAGTTGCTGGATGAACCGCCAAGCGGAAACGGTCTGTGGCTCCGGGGCGATACCTTCTCCCTGCTGGCCTTCGTGACCGAGGTCCCCTCCTCCATCACGATCGGAAAAGACGGAGCTACTCTCGGCTTTGACCAAGAGGCCTCCGTATCCCTTCTCCCCCTTCCGGAGGAGACGGACGCGAAAACCGCGGCGGCCGAAGCCGATTTCTGGGCCGGAGTCGCCGTGCGCAGCCCCGAGGACGCCGTGGACCTGCTGTCCGACGGAAAGGTCACCCACGTCATGCGCTATCACGACCGGCCAGACGTCTGGAACACCCCCGCCCGGGAAATCACTCCCGTTCCGGTCCTCACCGCCCTGTACGAAAAAAGCGGCGACTGGAGCACCCGGCCCGTCTGGACCCTCGCGGGCGATTTCCCCTACGTGGAGGGCGGCCGGTGGACCGCGGAGCTTCCGCCCCGCCGCATCGATCCCCTGCGCGGTATCAACGAATACCTGCACCGCCTCACCGACGAACGCCTCGACGAGTTCGAAGAGATGGGCGTCGACTGGATCCGCGTGGTCTTCGGACGCCGCCACTGGAAGGAAAATCCCGAAAAGGCCTATCAGGCCCTCGCGCCCCTGCTGGAAAAACTCCGCGCCCGCGACATAAAAGCCCTGATCGACCCCCACGACTTCCAATTCCACGTTGGAAGCTGGGACAAGGGAATCCCGACCGAACCCGAAAAGCGGGAACCCTTCTTCATCCTGTGGAAGCGACTGGCCGAAATTTCCCGCGACTACCCCGACGTGGTGGTGGGCTACGACCTCTACAACGAACTCAAGGTCAACAAAAAGAACTGGAAGTCCTGGGACAAGCTGGCCTCGGAAGTCATTCCGATGATCCGCGAGATCGATCCGGACACGCCCGTGTACATCTCCGGCGTGGACATGTCGAACCCCTCCGGCTACCTGTACGCGGAACCCATGGAGGCCGCTGGCGACAACGCCGTCTACTCCTTCCACTTCTACGCGCCCCACTCCTTCTCCCACCAGAAAATCTTCCGCACCTCCCCGGCTTCGCCCTTCGTGTTTTATCCCGGATGGATTCCCGTGGTCGACTGGAAGAAAAAGACCGCCTACGGCGCCGGAGAACTGTACTGGTGGGACCGCTGGACCCTGCAGGCGTCCATGCTCCCCGTGCTGGAATTCTCCGCCCGCCACCACGTGGCCTTCCACTGCGGAGAAATCGCCCCCATCGGCTACTCCAAACCCAAGGCCTCCGACGGCGCCGGATTGTGGACGCGGGACGCGCTGGACACCCTCGAACAATACGGCATGGCCTGGCACCTGTGGAACCAGGGCTTCGGTTTGCTGATCGACGAAGTCGCAGAGGAGACGATCCCCCGATGGAAAACCTCCCCGTAACCCCGCAACCGGTGGGCGACCCCAAGGTCGCCCACTACCTCACCTACCCCCACCACAACGGCTTCACGCCGGACGGCGGGGTGGTGCTCGGGCGTCTCGAAAACGACGCGGTGTGCCTGTGCCGGATCGATCCCGGCACGGGCACCTCCGTCGAACTCGGGCGCTTCCCCCTCACCGAAAATCTGGAATACATCTGGTTCGACGTCGCCCGGGACACCGGGCGTGTCGCCGCCGCCACCCCCGAAGAACTCTGGGTGTTCGACGGCCTCGCCGACGGTCCCGGATCCGGAAAACGGGTCACCAAACTGGAAGGCGTTCCCGCCAAGGGACTCCTCCCCGCCATTTCGGCCGACGGCGGACGCGTACTGCTGGAACACCGGCACGACGGCCGGTACGGCTACCTCTGCGTCCACGTCGACGACGGGCGCGCCGAACGCCATCTCGACAAAGACTGGCTGGCCAACCATTTTCACTTCTGCCCCCACGACGAATCCTGGGTCGGCTTCTCCCACGAGGGCCGCACCGAATCCGTCACCGACCGCGTCTGGGGCCACCACCCCGAAAAAGCGCCGGAAGGCGTCTGCCTGTTCGACCAGTCCGGCAGCGGACTCTGCATCGGACACGAACGCTGGTGCTTCCACCGAACCACCGCCATCGGCGTGGCCTACGGCGACAGCCCCCGCGGCCCCCGCGGCATCTACGAATTCTTCCCGGACGACCGCGCCCCGAAACTCATCAGCGAGGCCGACCGCGACTGGCACGTGAACATCAGCCCCGACGGACGCTGGGCCGTGGTCGACACCACCGGCCCCCACGACAAACCGGGCAAGGGATGGCAGGACACCGACCACATCAGCCACATCGTTCTCATCGACACGGCCACGGGCGAACGCCTGTTCCTGGCCGAAAGCCGCCTCGGCGCCGCCCATCCGTTTCATCCCCACCCCGCCTTCAGTCCCGACGGCGCGTGGATTTATTTCAATCGACCCGAACCCGATGGCCGCCACCGGGTGCTCCGGGTTCCCAACCCCCGACAGTCAGGAGCCGCCTCCGCGTGACCCACCGCCATTCTCCCCTCGAAGATTCCCAACCCGCCGAAAACGTCCGTGAGGAACCACGAACCCGTCGGAAACTCCCCACCGTCAGCCTGGTCGGCGTCACCGGATACGGAGGCCTCTACGTCAATCACCTTCTCCACCTTCACGACCGCGACCGTATCCAACTCCGCGACGCCGTGGTGGTGAACCCCGATCAAGCCGCCTCTCCCCTCGCCAAACTCGACGCGCGCGGCGTGCGGACCTATCCCGACATGGACGCGCTCTGCCGCGAACGCGCCGCCGACTGGATTTGTCTCCCCGTGGGCATTCCCGCCCACCGGGACCTCACCCTGCGCGCGCTGGAGGCCGGAGCCAATATCCTGCTGGAAAAACCCGCCGCCGGCAGTCTGGACGACTGGCGGACCATGCGGGAGGCGGAACAACGGTCGGGCCGCCGCGTGTTCGTCGGATTCCAACACCTCCATAACCGGACCATCCGCAAGCTCAAACACGCTCTCGTCTGCGGGGAATGGGGGGAAGTCCGAAGCCTGCGGGTCACCGGCCAATGGCCGCGGGGCGACCGGTACTACGGCCGCAACGGCTGGGTGGGGAAAAAAGAGGTCGACGGCGTGGCGGTCAACGACTCCCCCCTCCAAAACGCCTTTGCCCATTACCTCAATTTGGCCCTGTTTCTCGCGGGCGACGCCTACTGGAGCTGGGCCGAGGCCACCTCCGTCACCGGGCGCCTCTTCCAGGTCCGACCCGATATCGACACCTTCGACAACTGCGACGTCCGCTTCCGCCTCGCCAACGGCCTGTCCGTGGACGTCTCCCTGAAACACGCCACCCGCACCCATCAGGAACCCGTCGTGCGCGTGGAAACCGATCTCGGCCCGATTGAAATCGACGACGCGGAACTCCGGAGCGAAAAACAGGGGAAACGGGGAGTCGAACCCGTGTCCTCCCATCCCCACGGCGACATGTTCCTCGACGTGTTGGTGGAGGAGGGATTCGGCTGCACGCTGGAAAACGCGGGGCACCACACCCGCGCCATCCAACTCGTCACCGACACCCTCACCCCCGAACGGGTTCCCCACGCGGAACGCGACCCGGAATCAGGCGTGTGGTACGTCCCGGCCGGAGCCTGACCTTTTAGAGCATTCTGTGTGTTCTGTGTTTTCCGTGGTTTCTATAAACAGGACCTTTCAGTCCGTCTTCTTCCCGCGGAACTTCTCCTGCAACTCGGCCAGTAGCGTGTAGATCACCGGGATCACCAGAAGGGTCAGGATGGTGGAGCTGATCATCCCGCCCACGGCCACCACGCCCAGCGGACGCCGGCTTTCCGCCGCGTCTCCGAATCCGATGGCGATCGGCAGAATGCCCATGATCGTCGCCATACTGGTCATCAGAATCGGCCGCAGCCGCTTCTGGCCCGCCTCCCGCATCGCCTCCTTCGCACTTTTTCCCGCCGCCATGAGCTGGTTGGCGAACTCCACCAGTAGAATGGAGTTTTTCGTCACCAGTCCCACCAGCAGCACCAGCCCCACCTGGCTGAAAATATTCAGGTTCATGGAGGAGATGCGCGGCACCAGCTTCTGCGCCCACACCGCCCAGTCCGGAGCCGGCTCCGGCGCGTAGTTCACCCAGCCGTACAGCATCTCGCCCAGCACGTTGGTCCAGGCCAGCCCATACAACAGCGCGAACGCGCCCAAAAACGCCAGTGGAAGCGACAGCATCACCGTGAACGGGTGCACGAAACTCTCGAACTGCGCGGCCAGCACCATGTACACCACCACCACCGCCAGCAGGAAGAACGCGTAGATGTCGCTGGAGGATTCCTGCAAATCGCGGGCCTCCCCGCCCCAGGTGTAACTCACGTCCGGCGGAAGGTGCTCGGCCAGCATCGCCTCGGTCTCCTCCACCGCCCGGCCCAGCGTCATGCCCGCCGGAGTGCCTTCGATAATCGAAGCGCGCCGACGTTGATACCTTGAAATCTGATTCGGACCCGTGGCGACCTCCAACCGCACCACCGCGCTTAACGGGATCAGCTCCCCGGAATCGGACCGGACATACACGTCCTTCAAATCCTCCGGCGTCATCCGATTCTCCGCCGCCAGTCGCGCGATCACCTCGTATTGTTTGCCGTCCAACTTGATGTCGCTCAAATCCACCCCGCCGAATTTCACCTGCAGCGTGCGGCTGATCTCGGCAATGGACACGCCGAGATCGGCGGCCAAATCGCGGTTGAAGGTCACCCGCACCTCCGGTTTATTCAGCTCGAACTGCGGACGCACGTTCGATACCCAGCCTCCTTCATACAGCTTGCCCGTGATCATCTGCGTCACCTCGTTCAACCGCTCCAGGTTCGGATGCTGCAGAATCAGTTCGTACGGTTGCCCGAAACTCACGTCCACCGCCTTCGGAAGAATCGGCACGGCGATCGCCCCCTCCACCTCCATCCACAACCTTGCCTGCAGGCCGTTGGGGCCCGCCACGATGTCCCGCACGTGCTTGCGATCGCCGTCTTTGAGACGCGAAAACACAAACGCCTGCGTGGCGTTTCCCGGACCTTCAAACGGCAACGCCACCGCCGAGAAAAACGCGTCGACCTCCGGCGTGTCGTGCAGAATGTCTTCGATCTGTCGCACCATGCGGTCCGTGAACTCCGGAGTCGACCCCTGTGGCGTGAACGCCATAAACAGAATGCGGCCTTTGTCTTCTTCCGGCAGGAAGGCCTTGTCCAAATGCATGAAAAAGTATCCGGACAACACGACCGACAGACCGCCGAACACCATCACCGCCAGACGGTGGCGCAGGGTCCAGGCCAGCGCACGGTCGTACCGGACCCCCAGACGGTCGAAAAATCGCTCGAACGCTTTGAAGACCTTTCCGTGCTCTTCCGTGTTCTCCGCCCGCAGCACCCGGCCGCCCACCATCGGCGCCAGGGTCAGGGCCACCAGACTCGACACCAGTACCGCACAGGACAGCGCCACCGCGAACTCAAGCAGAAGCCGACCGGTGATCCCCCCCGATGAACGCCAGCGGCAGGAACACCGCCACCAGCGACAGCGTGGTCGCGATCACCGCGAAGGAAATCTCGTTCATCGCCATAAAGGCCGCGTCCATCGGCTTCTTGCCCTCCTCCAGGTGCCGGTAGATGTTCTCCAACACCACAATCGCGTCATCCACCACCAGCCCGATCGCCAACACCAGCGCCAACAGGGTGAAAATGTTCACGCTGAAGCCCAGGCCGTACATGCAGCCGAAGGTGGCCACGATCGACACCGGAATCGCCATCACCGGCACCAAGGTCGCGCGGGGACTGCGGAGAAACACGAAGATCGTCAGCACCACCAGCACGAAGGCGATGGCCAGCGTTTGCCACACCTCGATCACCGCCCGCTCCACGAACACCGATTCGTCGTACGGGAAGTCGTATTGGATACCTTCCGGCAGCGTGGGCGCGAGTTCGTCCATCATCGCCTTCACCCCGGAGGCCACCTCCAGGGTGTTGGCCTTGGACTGCCGCACCACACCCAGCCCCACCGAGGGTCGGGAATTAAACCGGGCGATCGCCCGCTCGTCCTCCACCCCCCATTCCGCCTCGCCCACGTCGCCGAAATACACCACGCTGTCGCCCTCCTGGCGCAGCACCAGCCGCTCGAATTCCTCCGGCGATTTGAGTTCCCCCTGGGACTGTAACGTCAACTCCAGGTCCCGGCTTTCCATCCGGCCACTCGGCAACTCCACGTTCTGTTCGCCCAGGGCCCGGTCGATGTCCTGTACCGTCACCTCGCGCGCCGCCATCCGCCGACTGTCCAGTCGCAACCGGATCGCCCGCCGTTTCTCCCCGCCGATAATCACGTTGCTCACCCCCGGCACCGTCTGCAGCCGCTCCCGCACCTGTTCGTCCGCGATTCGGGTCAATTCCGTCGTCGTGAACCGGTCGCTGTAAAACGACACCCACATCACCGGCTGCGCGTTGGCGTCCTGTTTGCTGACCGTCGGGTCCTCCACATCGTCCGGCAGCGACTCCAGCGTGCGCGACACCGCGTCCCGCACGTCCTGCGCGGCGATTTCGATATCCTGCCCCGTGTTGAACTCGATTCCGATGCTGCTCACCTGCTCCCGGCTGGTGGAACTGAGAATTTTGATCTGGTCCACCCCCGAAATGGCGTCCTCCAGCACCTCCGTCACCTCCGATTCCACCACGGACGCGCTGGCGCCCGGATACACCGTCAACACGTTCACCACCGGCGCGTCCACGTCCGGCAATTCCCGCACCGGCAACCGCTGCAACCCCAGCAGCCCGAAGATCACCAGGGACAGGTTCAACATGATCGTCGCCACCGGGCGACGGATAAAAGGATCGCTGAAAGATGCCATCTTACGCCTCCGCCTCTGGGGTCGTGTCCTCTCCTTCTTCGGCCGACGGGGACGGCGTCGGAGTGGGCACGGGCGTCGGAAGCGTCTCCGGTTTCAGCCCGTAGTTCTCGGAATCGCCGGTGAACTGCAACATCTGGCCCGGCTGCGTCTTGATCAAGCCTTCGGCCACCACCACATCGTCCGGAGTCAGCCCCTCGACAATCTGCATCCGTCCGCCCTGCCGCTCTCCAACGGTCACCGTGCGCATTTCAGCCCGGCCGTACGCGTCCCGCACCATCACCATCGTGGAGGTGCCCCGCTGCTGCACCGCCGACTCGGGCACGAACATCGCATCCTTGATTTCACGCACCACCAGCCCCACGTTCCCGAACATCCCAGGTTTCAAACGTCCGTCCCCGTTGGACACCTCCGCCTTCACCGGCAATGTCCGGGTGGTCCGACGCAATTCCGGCGCCAGATACACCACCTCCCCCTCGAAGGTCTCTCCCGGATAGGCGTCGGTCGTCACCTCCACCTTCAAGCCGGGTTCCACCGCGCTCAAACTGCGCTCCGGCACTTCAAAGCGGATTTCCAGCGGGTCCGTCTGCACCAACCGCATCAATTCCTCGCCAACCTGCACCACCTGGCCGGGACTGACCATGCGCTCCCCCGCCGTCCCCGCCATCGGCGCGTGAATCCGGGTGTCCTCCAACTCCTCCTCCAGCACCTCGATCGATGCCTCGGCCTGATCCACGGCCGCCTGCGCCTCGTCGAACTCCTGCTCGCTGATGCTCTGACTTTCCCGCAAGGTGCGGGTTCGCTTGAACGTGGCCTCCGCCAGAGACAGACGCGACCGCGCCTCCTTCAACCGGGCCGTGATGCGGGCGTCGTCCAACCGCACCAGCAAATCTCCCTTTTCCACCCGCGCCCCTTCGCGCACCGGCATTTCCAGCACCTCTCCGGACACCTCCGTCAGGATGTTCACGTCCTCGGGCGCCTCGAAGGTGCCCACCAGCTTCACCTCCACCTGGAGGTTCGTGACGGTGACCGGCGCGCCGACCACGTTGGTGGGCATATCGCCTCCGCCTCCCGGACCGCCGGAGGTGGGCGGCCGGCCACAGGCCGTGAATACACACACGAGAAAAAGCGAAAGCGCCGAATACAAAGTCGATTTCATCATAGGTCCTGACATGGATTTTGAAAACAAAACGGAACGTACAATCCATTTGATAGAAAGACAAATTAATTATTAGTTAAACTAACAAAGAAAGTCAATTCCTCTCTGGCGGATTGGTGGTCGTTCGCAGCCCGGGGCCGAAAAAAGCAGTCTCACCTCTTCGGGACCGTTTGCAACCCGGAATCCGCCCTCATCGCTGCGATCGATTAAAAGGGGATGTAAATTCACCTGAAATCGGTAACCAGGCGACGGACACGCTTCGCCCCGTTGCACATCTCCTTTCTCCCGATATAATAAGGATATAGGCAAGGGGTACTCCATGAATCCACACCACGTAAAAGCGCTATTTCTCGACCTCAGCGGCGTCCTGTATGAGGGCGGACACCGGCTCGATGGCGCGGTGGAGACGGTAGAGCGCGCCCGGCAGGCGGGGCTCGTGTTGCGGTTCGTCACCAACACCGCCACCAAAAGCCGACACCGCATTCTCGACAAGCTCCACGACATGGACATCCCGTTAAAGGACGACGAACTCTTCACCGCTCCCATGGCCGCCATGGCCTATGTCCGCGACCACGACCTCCATCCCTATTGCCTCGTCCACTCCGACCTCGCCGCGGAATTCGAAGAGGTCGCCGCCGGACACAACCCCGACGCCGTGGTGCTCGGGGACGCCCGGGAGGGGCTCCACTACGACTCCCTCAACCGCGCCTTCACCCTCTGCCGGGAAGGCGCCCCACTGATCGGCATCGGATACAACAAGTACTTTAAAGACGACGAGGGATTCAAACTCGACGCCGGAGCCTTCATTCACGCCATCGAATGGGCCGCCGGCGTGGAGGCCGTGGTTACCGGAAAACCCAGTCCGGACTTTTTCCACGCCGTCGTCGCCTCCACCGGATTCGACCCGGGCGACTGCCTCATGGTGGGAGACGACGCCGAGGCCGATGTCGCCGCGGCGGTCGACGCCGGACTCCGGGGCTGTCTGGTCCGCACCGGAAAATTCAGTCCCGGCGACGAGAACCGGCTTCCCGACACCGCCCACACCATCGACTCCATCAGCGAGCTGTTCTCATGACCGACTCCTCCTCCAAACGCATCGTCATCACCGGCGTGTCCCGCGGGTTGGGACGCGCCCTCGTTCACTGGTTCGCCCGCAACGGACACCGCGTGATCGGTTGCGCCCGCGATATGGACGCCATTCGAAGCCTGAACCACACCCCCGGACCCGACGACGCCTTTCAAAAAGTGGACGTCACCGACGTCCGGGCCGTGAAAGCCTGGGTGGACCGAATCCTGAAAGCCGGCGGGCCTCCGGATCTGCTGATCAACAACGCCGGAACCATCCACCCCAACGCGCCCTTTACGGATATTCCCCCGGCCAAATTCGACCAGGTGATCGACGTGAACGTCAAAGGGGTCGCCAACGTCATGCGCGCCTTTCTCCCGGCGATGATCCAGCGTGGCGAAGGGGTGATCGTCAACCTCAGCAGTGGAGCCGGCGTCCGCGGCTACAGTGAAATCTCCGGCTATTGCACCTCCAAACACGCGGTGGAGGGGCTCAGCAAATCCGTCGCCATGGAAATCCCCGAAAGCATGGCGGTGGTGCCACTTCAACCCGGCGTGATCAACACCGACATGTTGAAACTCCGCTACGGTGAACGCGCCAGTGAGCATGACGACCCCGAAACCTGGGCGGAACGCGCCGGCCCCTTTCTGCTCGAACTCGGTCCGGAGGAGAACGGCGAATCCCTTCGAATTCCCCCCTCCTGACCCCCTCTCTCCGGAAAACTACGGATCCTTGAAACCATTGCATCCGGCTGGAAACTCTGGTTTACTGGCATCCTCAAACGGAGGGTCGACATGTCACATCCCCGTGCGTTTTTTGAACAGGCGGACATCCGAATCAACGGTGACCGGCCGTGGGATCTGCAACTCCACGACAGCCGGCTTTGGAGACATCTTGCGCTGTACGGAGGGGTCGGACTGGGCGACGCATACACGGCCGGATGGTGGGACGCGGAACGCGTGGACGACTTGATCTGCCGTCTGTTGCGTACTCACGGCCACCGACGCCCCTCCTCGATCCCCATCAAACTCCTCGGCTTCCTCCAGGCCCGCCTCTGTAATCTGCAGTCCCTCTCCCGCGCCTTTCAGGTCGGCGAACGTCATTACGACATCGGCAACGAACTCTACACCCGCATGCTGGACCCGCGCCTCGTCTATTCCTGCGGGTTCTGGCAACACGAGGCCGACACGCTGGCCGAGGCCCAGGAGCACAAACTCGACCTCGTCTGCCGCAAGCTGGGCCTCCGCCCCGGCATGCGGGTGCTGGACATCGGAGCCGGCTGGGGCGGGTTCTGCGAATACGCCGCCCGCGAATACGGCGTCGAAGTGGTCGGCCTCACCGTGTCGCGCGAACAACAACGCTACGCGGAGGAACGCTGCCGGGACCTGCCCGTGGAAATCCTGCTCCGGGACTACCGCACCTACGAGGGAAAGTTCGACCGCGTCGCCTCCATCGGCATGTTCGAACACGTGGGCCTCAAAAACTACCCCGCCTACTTCCGCATGGTGCGCCGCTGCCTCAAACCCGACGGCCTGTTCCTGCTCCACACCATCGGCGCGCCCGTTTCGATGAACACCACCCACAGCTGGCACGCCCGCCGCGTGTTTCCCAACGGCTTTCTCCCTTCCGCCGCGCAGATCGCCAAACGACTGGAACAGCGGCTCGTGGTCGAGGATCTGCACAACTTCGGAGCCGACTACGACCAAACCCTCATGGCCTGGCACCGGAATTTCAGCGAGGCCTGGCCGGAACTTCACGCCCTCGATCCCGACAAATACACCGAGCGCTTCCGAAGAATGTGGACCTTCTATCTGCTCAGCTCCGCCGGAGGCTTCCGCGCCCGGTATCTGCAGCTCTGGCAGTGGGTCCTCTCGCCCGACGGCGTGCCCGGCGGCTATCGCCGACCCTGACGCCTACCCCCGCAACGCGTCGAAAATCTGCGCCAGCCCCACCGCGATCAACGCCGCCGGCAACAACCACACCGTATCAAGCCGGAACCATCCCATCCGCTGCGCGATCAAGCCCACGCCCAACAAGACCAGGAACACGCCGCACCCGACGCCTTTTTGATTGTGCTTTGCCATGACCGAACCCTACCACCCCGCTTTCACCCCGCCAAGCCAAATTCCCGCCACCACGCATGTATGGAGGTTGGGCATTCCTGCCCGACACCCCAAGGCAACGGCCCGGAACCCTGTGAACACGTTGCCATAGGATACCCTTCCCCTGCGCGCACCGCGGGAACTCCCCCCGGTTCCCTGTTGCTAAGGGGAGTCCGGGGCGCTACGGTGCGCGCATGAGTTCCTACCAACAACAACTGCCGGAGTTCGATCCGCAGTCCATCAAACACATCCTGCGCATCGCGGGAGGCATCTTTCTGGTGCTTGTCATCGTGGCCGGAGTGAAATCCTCCGTCTACAGCGTGGCGCCCGAAGGAAAATCCGTGATCCAACGCTTCGGCGACGTCATCGGCACCAAAGGCCCGGGCCTGCATTTCAAACTGCCCCTCGGTATCGATACCGCAACCTTCGTGCCCACGGAACGCGTGCTGAAAGAGGAGTTCGGCTTCCGCACCACCCGTGCCGACCGCCGCTCCCAGTACGCCAAAACCTCCGGCATGACCGACGAATCCCTCATGCTGACCGGCGACCTGAACGTGATCGACGTGGAATGGGTCGTGCAGTACCGTGTCACCGACCCGGTGAAATATTTGTTCGAGGTGCGCGACAGGGACGACACCATCCGCGACGTGTCCGAAGCCGTCATGCGGCGGATCGTGGGCAACCGACTGGGCAGCGAAGTCCTGACCGTCGGCCGGGTGGCCATCGCCGAGGAGGCCCGTTCGGAAATGCAACGCATTCTCGCCACCTACAACCTTGGCGTCAGTATTGAACGCATCGAGTTGCAGGACGTCACCCCGCCCGATCCGGTGAAATCGGCCTTCAACGAAGTGAACGAGGCCCGGCAGCAACGGGAAAAACTCATCAACGAAGCCGAGAAACACCGCAACCAGATCCTCCCCAGAGCCCAGGGCGAGGCGGATCAAACCGTGGCGGAGGCCGAAGCCTATCGCGCCGAACGCACCAACCAGGCCAAAGGCGAGGCCGCCCGCTTCACATCGCTTCTCTCCGCCTATAACGAAGCCCCCGACATCACCCGTCGACGCCTCTATCTCGAAATGATCGACAAGGTACTCCCGAAACTCGGCAGAGTCGTCGTGTTGGAGGAAGGCGGCGTCGCACCGGTGCCGCTACTGAATCTTGGTGAAAACCGCACCCAGGGAGGTGGACAATGAAACACGCCGCCGCAAAATCAACCGTGCTCGTGCTGCTGGTCGTTCTCGGCTTCGTCGGCTTGAATTCGGCCTACGTGGTCGAACAGGCCGAACAAGCCATCGTGCTGCAGTTCGGCAAAGCCATCGGCGATCCCGTCACCGATCCGGGCATTCATTTCAAGGCTCCCTTCATCCAGGAGGTCCGGTTCTTCGATAAACGCCTCATCGCCTGGGACGGGGATCCCAATCAAATCCCCACCCGCGGGAGGGAATTCATCTCCATCGACACCACCGCCCGTTGGCGCATCGTCGATCCCCTCACCTTCCTCGAAAGCGTCACCGACGAAACCGGCGCGCAAACCCGTCTGGACGACATCATCGATTCCGCCGTGCGAAACAACATCTCCAGCACGGAGCTGGTCGAAATCGTTCGCTCAAAGGACTGGGAAGTGACCGAAGAGGTGCTCGAGCGCGTCGACGTGGTGGGCCCGGAGGACAAGGAAAAAGACCTCACCAAGGAAATCCGCGTCGGACGCGGCACCCTCACCCGGGATATTCTGAAAGAGGCCAGCGCCGGCATGCCCGAGGAATACGGCATTGAACTGGTCGACGTGCGCATCAAACGCCTGAACTACATTCCGTCGGTGCGCGAACAGGTCTTCCAACGCATGCGGTCCGAACGACAGCGCATCGCCGAGCAGTTCCGATCCGAGGGACAAGGCGAAGCGTCTCGAATTCGCGGGGAAACCGCCCGACAACTCGCCGACATCCGCTCCGAGGCCCGTCGCAAGGCGGAAGTGATCCGGGGCGAGGCCGACGCGGAGGCCACCCGTATTTACAACCAGGCCTACACTGCGGGCGCCGAATTCTACGCCCTGTTGCGCACCCTCGAAAGTTACGAACACACGCTCGGGAAACAGGTGGAACTTTTGATTCATTCCGACTCCCCCTACTTCCAGGTGCTTCGGAACATGGCCCCCTGACCCCCGCGCTATACGTAGGGTTCCATCAGGGCCACGTTCCGCAGATTCGCCTTGAAGCCGATGTCGAACAAATCCCCGGCCACGGGGATCGACCCGATCACGGCGTCGGTCGCGATGTTCAACAGCATGTGCAACACCACGTGCATTGGCAGGCCGAATTTCATGCCCTCGCGCACGATATACAGCGACACCAGCGCGGAGCCAAAATCGCCAACCACGGGAATCAGCCCGAACAGGCTGTCCATGCCGATGCGCTGACCCGTCAGGGGAATCTCCACGGCCGAATCCAGCCAGGACGCCAGCTTTTTCAGGCGGGCCAGACGGCGCAGATTCTCCGTCATCGGAATGGACGCGGGATCGGACATGCCGGAAAAGAAAGAAAACCTATTTCTTTTGTCCGTGCGGCAGATGCAGCGTGCCGTCGTGGAACTCCAACAGATGCCCCTTCTCGATCAACCAGCGGAAATGGGACACCGTCTCGGCCGGCACCTCGCCCGTCGTGTTCGATACCGACTGGAGCGCCTCCTGCGTATTGCATCCCGGATGCGCCGCCACATAATCGATGATGTTCCGGATTTCCGGAGTGACATTCTGATCCTCCGGCAAAGGCGACTGCCGCATGCCGCCCACCATCAACTCCCCGTCGTACCGGAATACCTGGAGGCGCATGTGTTTGAAGGCCGGACGCAACGCGAAGATGATCGAATTGGGTCGATGGCATTCCCGGTTCAAGTGATATCGGGTCAACGACTCCAGACTCGGGTCGGTCATTTTCGGCAGTAGATATCCGGGCATGATCGCACGCTTGGATTTCCCCACCAACCGGGAAAGATAGGCCTGTTTAAATTCCTCTTCCGCCTGTTCGCGGGTCAAATCGAACGGACGGTCGTCCACCGGCTCCTCCTCCACGGCCGGAGGTTCCTCTTCGGCCTCGGGTTCCTCCGCGGGTTCGGACTCCGTCTCGGTTTCGGGTTCCGCCGCGACCTCCTCCGGTTCGGACGCCTCCGTCTTCTCTCCATCCGAAGTCTCGGGTTCCGCTTGATCCGACGGCGACGCCTCGGAGGCTTCCGTGGATTCGGCGGCCTCGGGCGTCTCCCCGGTCTCTTCCGAGGCATCCGCGTTCGGCTTTTCCGCCTCTGAGGTGGAGGGAGCGTCCTTCTTCCGCTCTTTTTCCTCCAGCTTCCGACGGTAGAAGGTCTGGGTCGCGGCCTCTTTTTTCCACGCCTCGATCACCTCCTCGTCCCGCACCATCTCGACGTCCGACGAAAACACCTCCGGCGGCGTGCCCTCGGCCACTTCCTGGCGAACCTCCTCCATCCGCGCCTGGTAGCCGTGCCAGTTGGGTGGACCGATCAAACGACCGCTCCTGCGGTGCCGACCCACGCAGACAAAGTTGCCTTTCGGCGGCTCCACTTCGCGGGTCTCCGTTTCGTAATTGGCTTCCAACCCGTGTTCCACCACGTACTGGACGCAGGCCTGCTCGTCGGTGAACACCATGCCGTTGGCTTTGCAGATGTAGAAATAAAAATCCTCGGCCCCCTCCGATTTTTCCCGCACCGTATACTTCATGGAAATGAACGCCGGATTCTCCATGAATTTCTCCGCCACCACGTGCAACGGATACACGCGATGGGATTGCCGGATCACCTTGACCACCTTGCTCAGGCGCTTCTTTTCCGGAATGAAATCCACGTGCACCGGCACCCGGGGCGGACGCTCGCGGCGCGGCGCGCCTCGAAAATCGCCGCCGGGGCCTCCGGACGATCGCCGATCGCCTCCACGTCCGCCGCCGTCACTCCGCCGGGGCTTGACCCGCACGCCCTGCAACCCTCTCCGCGAGGACGATCGCGGCGCCCGGGGTCCGGACGGACGACCGCCCTTCCGCTCCGGCGGCGTCTGGGTCACGCCGGGGTCGCCTTTCGCCCAATCGGGGGTCAGGTCCAGCCCGCCCACCAGGGATTCCAGCTCTTCGGGCTTCGCTTCTTCGGATTTTTGGGGGTCGTTTTCTTCTGTCATGGCAAGGGCCGCACGTTGCAAATCGTTCAAGATCGCATACACTGGGTGTCTTTCATGCTAAATCTTTCATCTCCGCAAGACAATCAGGAAACAATGATGCGTCAACAAGACTGGGAATCCAATTACACCTTGGAGAAATATTCAAGCGCCATCACCCTCGGGGACATGGAAATTTTCGTGTTCCCCGAACTGCTCTACGCCCTCGTGCTGGCCAACATCATGTCCCCCCGGGTCTGGAAATGGCGGGAGGAGGACTGGGCGAAAAAGGTGGAAAACAAGACTCCCTACCGCCGGGTCCAGCGGTTGAAGCAACACATCATGGACACCTACGACTTCAACCTGGACCTCGATACCTGGGGCCTCACCACCAAACAGCGCGAGATGAAACGCTTCGAGGGCATCATCGACCCGGAGATTCTCAAACAGAGCAACGCCCTCTTCGGCTACGAGGGGGACAAGTACTACTTCGACCTCGATATCCGCCGCCACTTCGGTCTGGACAAATACACCGACGACATCATCCCCTACTGGAAAACCGAAACCGTGGAGGCCATGGACGCCTTCCGTTACAAGGACGGCTACCAGGCCGGCGCCGGCGAATGCGTCTCCCTGTCCACCCTCTACGCCGCCGCCCTGTTCATCGTCTGCGGCGTCGAACTCGAGGACATCCTCCTTCTGGCCACCCCCCTCCACTCCCAGAATTTCGTGAACGTGCGCGAGGGCATCATCACCAACAACCGCCGCATCGTCACCAAAAACATGTGGTTCAACGGCAGCGAGATCTCCTGGAAGGCCCAGCGCGCCATCCGCAACGAGAAAATCACCATCGTCGCCAACAACACCGGCTACATCCACACCATGTATCCGGAGGCCACCATCGACCCCGACTCCTACGAGCGGAACATCGAACAGCTCGAAGCCTATCTCACCACGCCCATCGACATGGAGATCCTGGCCAACTTCCTCCGCCAGCACTCTCCCCTCCAGAAATGTTTCCAGGTCCGCCAAGAGCGCCACGGCGGCCACCGCTACATCGAGGCGGAAAAGGTCTACGCCTACGAACACGGCAGCAGCTACCGCGTCAGCGACGAGACCCGGGACAAACTCCTGGAGGAGATCGACGCCTACGAGTACTTCCCCGAACCGCTGGAGGGGCGCATCGTGCTCAACACCTTCGAGGACTTCTTCCGCCAGAATCCGAACCTCGACCTGCGGAAGGAAAAAGACCTGGCCCTGCTGCTCGACGCCTTCAGTTGCACCAACGCTAAGGCGCGCAACGTGGGACAACTGCTGGTCGAGTTCTGCCACATCCAGCCCCGCCTGCCTGAGGAGAAACGCTTCACCCCCTCCAAACCCGTCGAACTGAAGGCCGAATGGGGACGCGACCGCGTCATGGAGGAACTGGAGGGCATGCGCGACACCCATCCCGTCGTGGATCTCGCCTTCTACGCCTACCGCGATCTCACCCGCACCGATTGGCAACCGTACGTGAAAGCCGCGCTGGAACGCAACCCGGTGGTCGTCGACGCCCTCCGGAACGATCGCACCTCGAAGGCGGTCGAAACACTTCAACAGCTGACTCCGGAATCCATCTACGACGGAAACCGGCTCGCGCAGCCCGACGAGGTCTGGAATTTCCAGCGCGGCGACGGCGCGGAGGTCGCCTTCGCCATCGCCGCCGTCCTCAAGCACCGGAAACCCGACCGCCCCGTGGATCTCCATTTCAACGGCGACACCGTGCGCGTCGCCTGGGACGACCGGAGCGTGGACCTGAAAAGCGTCAAAGGGCTGAAAAAAGAGCTGACTGTTTAAACAAACGGTCCCTTCTCAGCTCCGCTCCTCCAGCAGACGGTCGAACGCGCCCGATTCGATCATCGGCTCCAACGTCTTCCAGCCCGGAATGTGCGCGTCGCCGTCCACGAAAATCTGCGGCACGAAATCCACGTCCCCCGCCCGGGATTTCATCTCGTCCACCACCGGCCCCGGCACCCAGTCGTCTTTCTCCGCGTCGTACTCGACTTCATAGGCGTCAAAATGTAAATTTCTGGACCGGAAATAGTCCATAGCTTTGTGGCACAGGCCGCAGGTGTCGGCGTAATAGATTTCAATGCGGGGTTGTTTCATACGTTTTCCTTGAAAAGGGTGGGTTCGAGACTCCACCCTACCCCGAATCCCGCCGCCTTCAACCCGCATCCCCGGGGCGCGCGGCCCGCACCAGCCGATACGGCGTGCCCGCCACCTCCACCTCCTCGGGCGACGCGAACCCGACCTCCCGCAACAGCTCTTTCAGGCGTTTCGAAGTGTAGACCCTCGATGCCGGACGCATCAACATCATGTTCAACTGGAACAACGCCGAGTACGACGGCGTGGCCCGGTCCGCGTCCAGCATCAGGTCCACCACCACCAGCCGCCCTCCCGGCTTCAACGCCTCGTACATCTTCCGGAACAGATCCGGTGCGACCTCCTCCGGCTCCTGGTGCAGCGCCCCGCAGTACAGGAGCATGTCCACCTCCTTCGGATAATCCGCCTCGTGGTAATCGCCTCCCCGGAACCTCACCCGTTCCAGGGCCGGATTCCCCGCGTGGATCTCCCGCGCCGCGGCCGCCACCGGCGGCAGGTCCAACACCGTGACCTCCAGGGAGGGATCGCGTTCGGCCAGCTTCATGCTGAAGGTGCCCGGGCCTCCCCCCACGTCCAGCAGGCGCGAACCGGGTTCCGGCACCACATGCGGCAACAATCCCCGGGCCATGATCCCCGCCCGACTGTGCATCCCCCGCACAAATCGACGGGTCCGCTCCGGATCCTCTCCCAGATGAGGGTTGTTCGGCATCGCCGGCGTTCCCTCCCGTACGCATTCCGGCAACCGCATCCACAATCCCGCCAGATCCCGGTTGAACCGAAACGCGTCCAGCATACAGTCCGGAGAACCCGGGTCAAGGTACGGGCTTTGCGAGGCTGGAATCCCATAGAGGTTTCCACTCTTTTCCAACACCCCCATTCCACACAGCGCGTCGAGCAGGGCTTCCAGATGGGGAAGGGAACACTCCAGAGAACGGCCCAGGGCCTCCGGGGAGGCGGAATTTTGCGCAAGCGCTTCGAAAATGCCCAGTTCCACCGCCGCGGTCAAAGCGGAGGATCGCCAATAGGCGGAGGCGAGTTTAACGAGGTCGACGGGGGGCATGTGGAAGCTCCAATGAAAAGAATAAAAAAAAGAAAGAATAATTTATACGAACGGCTTGCGTCAAGCGGTCATCTATTATATAGCTTCGGACTATGGAACTACACCAGTTACGATATTTTGTGGCCGTCGCCGAAACCGGATCCTTCAGTCGGGGAGCCGAACGGTGCGGAATTACCCAACCTTCGCTCAGTCAGCAAATTCTGAAGCTGGAAAGCGAACTGGACCAGCGCCTCTTCGACCGGCTCGGTCGCAGCGTACAGATGACGCCCTCCGGCCGCATCCTGCTCCCCCGCGCCCAGCGCATTCTCGCCGAGGTCAACTCGGCCGCCAACGCCGTGCAACAGGACGTGTCCTCCGGCAAAGGCAGCCTCACCATCGGCGCCATCCCCACCATCGCCCCCTTTCTGTTGCCCGACGCCCTGAACGAACTGCGTCAACGCTTCCCCGATTCCGAGCTGCACATCTGCGAGGACACCACGGACCAGCTCACCCGCAAACTGGTGCGGGCGGAGATCGACTGCGCCATCATGAGCCCGCCGGTCGAGGAACCCCACCTGGCCGAGGAAAAACTCTTCGTGGAGGAACTCTTCGCCATCCTGCCCAAGGGCCATCCCCTCAGCGGCACCGGCGACCTGAAACTCTCCATGCTCGACGGACAGGACGCCATCGTGCTCCAGCCCATGCACTGCCTCAGCGCCCAGGTCGACGCCTTCTGCAAGGCCGAACACGTGGCCCGCAACGTGAGTTGCACCACCAGCCAGCTGACCACCCTCTACAATCTGGTCGCCCTCGGCATGGGACTCAGCCTCGTGCCCGAAATGTTCGTCAAGAAGTCGCCGCAGGGCCCCTGCGTCATCAAAAACTTCTCCGGCAAGGTGCCCAAGCGCGGCATCTCGATGTACTGGCACTCCGGTCGGGTCCGCAACCCGCTCGGCGAATTCCTGTCCGACATCATCAAGGCCAAGCACAGCTGATTTCCGGCCTCCGGCCCCTCCCCATGGCCTCCAGACGCAAGATCAACGCGGGCTGGCTGGCGCTCCAACGGGAACGCTACGGACCGGCCTACCGCTACATCCCGCCCGACGACATTCGCGAGGCGGGATCGTACGTTCCGGGCGTGCTGAAAAAAATGGGCATGGAGGCCGAGTCCCGCCTGTCCGACATCACCGCCTGCTGGGAAGAGGTCGCCGGCAAGGCCAACGCCGACCACTCCCGCCCCGGACGCTGGGAGCGGGGCGTGCTCACCATCTACGTCGACCACCACCTCTGGCTCGCCGAACTCCAGCGCTTCGCCGCCTGCGCCCTCGAAAAACGGCTGCGCGAGAAATTCGGCGCCCGCGCCGTCCGCAAACTCCGGTTTGAAATCGATCCGGAAAAGGATTAAGGTTTCCAGTTTAGTGTTCCTCGTTTCTGGTTGAGGGACAATCCCCTTCACGCAAAACCAGGAACCCAAAACAAAGAACAAGAAACGAGAGACTCTCCCATGTCCATCACCACCCTCGATCAGAACCACGCCGAACAAAACCTCATGGACCTGTTGGCCCTTCCCGGACCCAGCGGGAAGGAACGCCAGGTGGCCGACGCCATCCGCGACCGCCTGATCGAGGCAGGGTGCGATCCCGACTGGATCATGGAGGACGACGCCCACACACGCATTCCCGGTGAATTCGAGGTCGGCAATCTGATCGTGAAGCTGCCCGGCACCGTCGAAGGCCCCCGGCTGATGTTTTCCGGCCACATGGACACCGTCCCGCTCGTCAAGGGCGCCGTGCCCAACCGCATCGACCGCCGCATCGTGCCCGAGGGCGACACCGCGCTGGGCGCCGACGACCGCACCGCCTGCGCCGCCATTCTCACCCTCGGCGAAACCCTGCTGCGCCACAACCTGCCCCATCCGCCGCTCACCCTCCTGTTCACCGTGGCGGAGGAGGTCGGCCTCTGGGGCGCTAAAACCGTACACATCGAAGACCTCGGCCACCCCGACATGGGATTCAACATCGATTCCGGCGACCCCGAGGAGGCCATCATCGGCGCCATCGGCGCCCACCGCTGGCAGGTCGACATCAAAGGCGTCTCCGCCCACGCCGGCGTTCATCCCGACCACGGCGTCTCCGCCGCGCTGATCGCCTCCCGCGCCATCGCCGACATCGCCGACAAAGGCTACTTCGGGCTGATCGAAAAAGACGGCAAACGCGGCACCAGCAACATCGGGTCCATCAACGGCGGCGAGGCCTCCAACCAGGTCACCGACCGCATGCGGGTCACCGGCGAATCCCGCAGCCACGACCCCGAGTTTCTCAAGGAAATCACCGGCGCCATCCAACGCAGCTTCGAACGGGCCGCCGCCTCCGTCACCAACCACGCCGGCAAAGCCGGGGAGATCGCCTTCGAACGGCAGGAAGACTACCACGCCTTCCGCATCGGCGAAAACGATCCCGTCGTCACCGCCCTGTCCGCCGCCCTCGACAAACTCGGGCTCACCTGCCGTCCCCTCGTGACCAACGGCGGACTGGACGCCAATTTTCTCAACGTCAAAGGCGTGCCCACCGTCACCCTCGGCGCCGGACAGCACAACCCCCACACCGTCGACGAATACGCCGACCTGGACGAATACGTCACCTGCTGCCGCCTGTTGCTGCAGCTGGTCGAAGACGCGACCGAATGATTCCGGTCCCCGCGCTGCCGGCCGGAAACGCCGGCACCTTCTTCACCGGCTGCTCCAAAACCGGACTCCCGGGCGCGGGCATCCTCGGGGTGGTCCTGCTGGCCAATGTCATGCACGATACCCGCGCCTCCGTCGGCGTGCTGCTTCCCGTGCTGATCTTCGCCGACCTTTTCGCCGTCGGCTTCTATCGACGCCACGCCGACTGGAAACGAATCCTTCGCCTTCTCCCCTGGACCTTCGCCGGACTCGCCCTCGGCTACCTCGTGCTCGCCCGCGCCGCCACGATGGACTTCTCCCTCCTCCTCGGCGGACTTGTGCTCGGCATTCTCGCGTTGGATTTCGGCCGTACTCGTCTCGGGCTGGACCACATCCCCCACCATCCCGCCTACGCCGCCGTGCTCGGAACCGCCACCGGTTTCGCCACCACCGTCGGCAACGTCGCCGGACCCGTCATGTCCCTGTACCTCCTCAGCGTGGGCCTCGACAAACACCGCTTCATGGGAAGCATGGCCTGGTTTTTTCTTCTGATCAATTGCCTCAAGGTTCCCCTCTTCATCTCCGCCGACATGATCACGTCCGACAGCCTCCGCATGAGCGCCACCCTCCTCCCCGGCGTCCTCATCGGCGCGCTCGCCGGACGGCTCCTCTTCACCCGCATCCCCCAAAAACCCTTCGGCATCGCCGTGCGCCTCCTCGCCGCGGCCGCCGCCCTTCGGTTGATGGTGTAAAGTCTTTGACGAGCGGCGGCCTCGCCACCGCGATTTTCCGGCACGCCCGGGATCACCCCACCCGCTTCACCTCGAACTTCATCAGAATCGAGATGAGCAGGGCGAACACGAACACGCCGCCGAAAATATAGAGACTGAGTTGATAGCTGTTCGTCTTTTCGTACACGTAGGAGTTGAGCATCGGTCCCACCAGACCCGCCATGGACCAGGCCGTGAGAATAAACCCGTGAATCGTCGGCATTTCCTTTAGGCCGAACAGGTCGCTGATGTACGCCGGAATACAGGAAAACCCTCCGCCGTAGCAGGTGAGAATGAGGAAGGTCACCGCCATGAACGCCACCGGCACATTCCCAAGATGCGCAAGCGCGGGGAAGGCGAGAATCTGGATCGCGAAAAACGCGATGTAGGTGTTGGCGCGACCGATGGTGTCGGAGAGGGACGCCCACAGAATCCGCCCAAGACCGTTGAACAACGAGATCCCCATCACCAACAGGCTGGCCAGCTCCACTGGCAGATGCACCATTTCGTAGCCCATTTTTTTCGCGGTGGCGATCACCGCGATGCCGCAGGACACGTTCAGAAACAACATCAGCCACAGTCCGTAAAATCCGGGGGTGCGGACCGCCTCCATCGCCGTCAGTTCACGGGCGGACTCCTGAATTTTCCGACCGGTGGAGGCCGCGAAGTGGTCTGCGTATCCGGCCGGTGGCGGCTCGATGTACAACGCGCTGGGCACCATCACGATGAAATAGAGTCCACCGAGCACCAGAAACGCCAACACGATTGTGGATTTTCCGTACAACACCACCGATTTGACGCCGAGTCGATAGTGCGCGCTCTCTTCGCCGTCGTCTCCCACCTTCACCTCTTCCTGAATCCGAAGCGGCGCCTTCAACTCGGAAAAAGCCGGATGCGAGGTCGTGCCCTCGTGAAGGTGCTGTTCATACGCGGCGCGCAGGGACACGTATTCTTCCAACGACATCAGACCCGCGACCCGGGCGGCGGCGGGATCCGCGTCCACCGCCTCCTCGGCCCATTCAACATCGTGCGCCGAAGTCTCCATCGGCACCACCACCTCGGCCCGCTTGGGCACGAACACGTCGATCAGCTTCGCGCAGACCAGTCCGCCGAATCCGAAGCCCATGATCGCCAACCCCGTGGCCAACCCCCGCCGATCCGGGAACCATTTCACCAGGGTCGACACCGGGGAGATGTAGCCCAGCCCCAGCCCAATCCCGCTGATCCCCCCGAAAAACACATAAAAAAGCATCAGGTTTTCCAGGTGGCACGCCAAGGCCGAACCCAACAGGCCCACCGAGAAAAAACAGGCAGAAAGCAATCCGCCCACCCGCGGCCCCTTGCGTTCAATCACTTTTCCGAGGAACGCGGCCGAAAGCCCGAGGAAAAAAATCGCGATGCTGAAGGCCAGCGTGGTTTGCGTGGCTTTCCAGCCGAAGGTGTTTTCCAACGGCATTTTCCACGCGCTGTAGGCGTACACGGAGCCGATGGAAATGTGAATGCCTACGGCGGCGGCGGCGATCAGCCAACGGTTCTTGGTGGGTTTCATAAGGGAGTGCGTCCGGAACAGGGTTGAGCGTCAAAAAGAGCCGCCCCTTAGGGCACCTAAACCGGATAAGCAAGCTCCGGTTTACACTATATTCCCGTCCGCTCTCCGGAAGTGGACCCGGTATCGCCTTTTCCCTGAGGGGTGGATGTCGTTTCGGACTCGCCCCGGTGTTTCGGATTCACCCGCTCCTCCACCCAGTTCTCCACCGTCCGCCGTGTGCGCCGTCGGGCGAGCTGTTCGGTGTGGATGCTCCGCGCGCGCACCACCGCGCTCGCTCCCTCCCGTTCGATATAAAACGTGCGGCGCGCCCCGATGTGCGACTTCGTCGGACCATGCACCACCGCCACCGACAGCTCCAGCCGCTCCACATCCTCCGGAATCGACGTGGCCGCGTTCGAAACGTCTTTTCCTTTCGCCCCCGGCTCCGAACGCCGCCCCGAAATCAGATCCTCGAACGTGCCGAGCACCAGATAGCCTCCCGGCTGAATGGGCCCCTGGCGCAGATGGGACTGCACATCCAGATCGTCGGGCGTCAGCCGATCGTAGTCGGTCACAAAATGCCGCACATGCCCTTCCCGCCCGTAGACGTCGGCGATCACACATTCCAAATGCACGGGTTCGCGTCCCATGTTCACGAACATGCACAGGGCGTTGGGCGCGTTTTCGTGCGCGTGGTGGATCAGCAGAAACGGCCGGCGGGTCCGGCGAAACTGCAACAGGGTCAACTGCAGGTACACGATCCAGATCACCGCCATAAGCAAGCTGGCGACCGCGGAAAGCGTGGAAGGGTTTAATGATTCGAAATCCATACGGGTCAATGAAATCGAAAAAGGAGACATTCGCGGGGAGGGCGCACCCTACGACGGCCCCAACGCATGTCAACGAAGGCGGAAGGATGGAAATCGGCACTCCGCCTTCAACTTCTTTTCAAAACAAGAACCAAATCGACGTGTTGAGCCTAAAACCCAAAAAATCAAAACGAATTACGACCCGATTCACTCAAAAACCCGGCCAACTCAACCAAAGAAGCGACCGAAGGAACGGAACCCTCGTGCAAAATTCGCATTCCACCCCGTTCCTTCGCCCGCACCAACCCTTCCACAAACTCGAAACCTTCCTTTTTTTCCTTCCAAAAGCCTCCCGCGGGCGTATAGGAGGACGGAGGTTGCCGGAAACCCGGCAATCTGTTTTTGCCTATCGTATTAGGACGGGGCGGAAACACCGATTTTCAACACTGTACGCGAGGATGTATGAGCGACGCCCACGATCAGATTGAACTTCAGGAATGGCAACAGTCCCTCCGGGACGTGTTGGCGCTGTCGGGACCCGACCAGGCCCGGGAAATCATGCTGGCCCTCCAGGCCGAGGCGCAAAAAGCCGGTCTGCAGTTCGAGCACCCCCTGAACACCCCTTATATCAACACCATTCCGCGTGAACAACAGGTGCCCTATCCCGGCAGCCGCGAAGTGGAGCGCCGCATCAAGAGCATCATTCGCTGGAACGCCATGGCCATGGTGACCCGCGCCAACAAGCAGCTCGAAGGCATCGGCGGCCACATTTCCACCTTCGCCTCCGCCGCCACCCTGTACGAAGTCGGCTTCAACCACTTCTGGCGCGCGCACTCCGACGACCATCCCGGCGACCTGGTGTTCTTCCAGGGCCACGCCTCCCCCGGCATCTACTCCCGCGCCTTCGTGGAGGGCCGCCTGTCGGAGGAAAAACTGAACAATTTCCGGCGTGAACTCGCCCCCGGTGGCGGACTCAGCTCCTATCCCCACCCCTGGCTGATGAAGGACTTCTGGAAGTTCCCCACCGTCTCCATGGGTCTCGGACCGCTGATGGCCATCTACAAGGCCCGCTTCATGAAGTACCTGGAGAACCGGGGCCTCATTCCCAAGACCGACCAGAAAATCTGGTGCTTCATCGGCGACGGCGAATGCGACGAACCCGAAACCACCGGCTGCATCAGCATCGCCGGACGGGAAAATCTCGACAACCTGATCTTCGTCCTCAACTGCAACCTGCAACGGCTGGACGGACCCGTCCGCGGCAACGGCAGCATCGTGCGCGAAATGGAGGCCCGTTTCCGCTCCGCCAACTGGAACGTGATTAAATGCCTGTGGGGCTCCGAATGGGACAGCCTGCTCGACCGGGACCACTCCGGCGCGCTGGTCCGCCGCTTCGAGAACACCGTCGACGGCGAATTCCAGAAGTACTCCGTCTCCGACGGCAAATACATCCGCGACAACTTCTTCGGCGTGAACGACGAGCTGAAAAAGCTGGTCGAAAACATGGCCGATCAGGAGCTGAAAAAGCTCAAACGTGGCGGCCACGACCCCGCCAAGGTCTACAACGCCTACAAACAGGCCAGCGAGACCGAGGGCAAACCCACCATCATCATCGCCAAGACCGTCAAGGGCTACGGCCTCGGCGAGGCGGGCGAAGGCAAAAACATCGCCCACAACCAGAAGAAGCTCAACGAGGACGAACTGCTGAGCTTCCGCACCCGCTTCGGCATTCCCATCAGCGACAAGGAAGTGAAGGACGCGCCCTTCTACCGTCCCGCCGAGGACAGCGTGGAAATGGAATACCTGCGCGAGCGTCGCGCCGCCCTGGGCGGCTCCGTGCCCACCCGCGTGTCCGTCACCAAACCCATCGACCTGCCCTCCTCCTCGATTTATGACGAGTTCTACGAGGGCACCGGCGACCGCGCCGCCTCCACCACCATGGTGGTCGGCCGCATCCTCAGCAAACTGCTGAAGGACAAAAAAGTCGGCGAACTCATCGTCCCCATCATTCCGGACGAGTCCCGCACCTTCGGCATGGAGTCCCTCTTCAGTCAGTGCGGCATCTACGCCCCCACCGGCCAGCTCTACACCCCGGTCGACCGCGACCAGCTCATGTACTACAAGGAGGCGGCCGACGGCCAGCTCCTGCAGGAAGGCATCAACGAGGCCGGCGCCTGCGCCAGTTGGGTCGCCGCCGGCACCAGCTACTCCGTGCACGAGCTGAACATGATTCCCTTCTACGTGTTCTACTCCATGTTCGGCTTCCAGCGCGTGGGCGATCTCATCTGGGCCGCCGCCGACAGCCGCACCAAAGGCTTCCTCATCGGCGGCACCGCCGGACGCACCACCCTCAACGGCGAGGGCCTGCAGCACGAGGACGGACACAGCCACGTGCTCTCCTCCACCGTGCCGAACTGCAAGAGCTACGACCCCGCCTACGCCTATGAAATGGCCGTGGTCATCGAAGAGGGCATCCGCGAGATGTATCACGAGGGCCGCGACGTCTTCTACTACATCACGGCCATGAACGAAAACTACGTCATGCCGCCGATGCCCAAGGGCAAGGACGTCAAGGACGGCATCATCAAGGGCTGCTACAAGTTCCGCAAATCCAAGGGACGCAAGAAACCGCAGGCCAACCTGCTCGGCTCCGGCGCCATCCTCAACGAAGTGGTCAAGGCCTCCGACATTCTGGACGAGAAATACGGCGTCAAAACCAACGTCTACTCCGTCACCAGCTACAAGGCCCTCACCGACGAGGCCATGGAGTGCGAACGCTGGAACCTCCTGCATCCCGACAAGGACGAGAAGGTCCCCTACGTCACCTCCCTGTTCGACGGCGAACCCGACGTATTCGTCACCAGCAGCGACTACCTGAAGTGCCTCGGCGACACCATCGCCCGCTGGCTCCCCGGACGTCTCCACGCCCTCGGCACCAACGGCTTCGGTCGCAGCGACAGCCGCGACGCCCTGCGCGACTTCTTCGAAGTGGACCACAAATACGTGATCCTCGCCACCCTCTCCCAGCTCGTGAAGAAGGGCGACCTCGAGAAGAAGGTCCTCCTCCAGGCGTACAAGGACCTCAAGGTCGACGCCGACAAACTCAACCCGCTGCAGGACTAACCCCCGGAGACCCCGATTTATGGCAACCGAGATTAAAGTTCCCGCCCTGGGCGAAGGCGTCGAAGGCGGAAAAATCATCAGCATGGAAGTCGCCGCCGGCGACGAGGTCAAGGAGGGTCAGACCCTCTTTGAACTCGAGACCGGCAAAGCCACCGTGGAAGTTCCCGCGCCCGCAGACGGCGTGATCGAATCCCTCAGCGTGGGCGAAGAGGACGAGGTCTCCGTCGGAGACGTTGTCGGCGCCCTCGCCGGAGGAGACGACGCCGGCGAAAGCGAAGAGCAATCCGAACCCTCCGAAAAACCCGAGCCCGACGACGAGTCCGACGCGTCCGAGGAACCGGAACCCGAGCCCGAGTCCGACGAAGAGGAGGAGGAAGACTCCGGCGGCGCCGAATCCCCCATCGAGGTCCCCGCCCTGGGCGAGGGCGTCGAGGGCGGCAGCGTCGTCAGCATTTCCGTCTCCGAAGGCGACGAGGTCAAAGAGGGCGACACCCTGTTTGAACTCGAAACCGGCAAGGCCACCGTCGAGGTGCCCGCCCCCGCCGACGGCGTAATCCAGTCCCTGGACGTCGAGGAGGGCAAAGAGGTCAAAGTCGGCGACACCGTCGGCACCCTCGCCGGCAAGGGCGGCGCGCCCAAAAAGAAGAAGAGCGACGACAAAAAGCCCGCCGCCAAAAAGAAAACCGATCACAGCCAGAAAAAACCGGCGCCCGAGTCTCCGAAAGCGGCCAAACCCGCCGCGTCCGAACCCGAACCGGAACTCAAGCCCGCGGCCAAGCGCCCCGAGCACGCGCCGATCCCGGCCTCCCCCTCCGTGCGGAAATTCGCCCGGGAAATCGGGGTCGATATCCACCAGGTGCCCGGAAACGGCCCCCGTGGACGCATCATGCTCGAGGACGTCAAGGCTTGGTCCAAGCAGTTGCACCGGCAGAAGGCCCAGGCTCCCGCCGCGGCCGCGCCCAAGGCCAAACAGGTTCCCCTGCCCGACTTCTCCAAGTTCGGCGAGATCGAAAAAGAGAAGATGAACGCCATCCGGCGCATGACCGTCGAGCACATGGACACCTGCTGGAGCACCATCCCGCACGTCACCCAGTTCGACGAGGTCGACGTGACCGATCTCGAGGCCCTGCGGAAATCGTTCCAGCCCAAGGCGGAAAAGGCGGGCACCAAGCTCACCATGACCGCCATGCTCATCAAAATCCTCGGCTCCGCGCTCAAGGCCTTCCCCAACTTCAACGCGTCCATCGACGTCGAGAACGAACAGGTCATCTACAAGAAGTACGTCAACGTGGGCTGCGCCGTCGATACCCCGAAGGGACTCGTGGTGCCGGTGATCCGCGGCGTGGACGGCAAGAACATGATCGAGATCAGCAAGGATCTCGGCGATCTCGCCGGAAACATGCGCGACGGCAAAATCAACCCCCAGGTGCTTCAGGGCGGGTGCATCACCCTCTCCAACCTCGGCGGCCTGAGTGGAAAACATTTCACCCCCATTGTCAACGGGCCGGAAGTCGCCATCCTCGGCGTCGGCCGGGCCAGCATGAAACCCGTCTGGGAGGACGGCGAATTCGTGCCCCGCTTGATGATGCCCCTCTCCCTGTCCTACGACCACAGACTGATCGACGGTGCCGACGGCACCCGCTTCATGCGCTGGATCGTGGAAGCTATTGAACAACCCCTGCTGATCTCCCTGGAAGGATAAGAGTACTATGAGTGAAGAAAAGCGCGAACTGGTGGTCATCGGCGGCGGCCCGGGTGGATACCCCGCCGCCTTCTACGCGGCCGACCTCGGCATGGACGTCACCGTCATCGACAAAGAACTGAACCCCGGCGGCGTCTGCCTGTTCAAGGGATGCATTCCCTCCAAGGCCCTGCTGCACGTGGCCAAATTGATCAACGAATCCCGGGAGGCGGCCGAATGGGGCGTCAAACTCGGCGAACCCGAGATCGACATCGATAAACTCCGCGGTTTCAAGGAAGGCGTGGTCAAAAAACTGACCGGCGGCCTCGGTATGCTGTCCAAGCAACGCAAAGTCGACTTTATCCAGGGCACCGCCACCTTCGTGGACAACCACACCCTGAAGGTGGAAACCGCCGACGGCGAGACCAAAGAGCTGAAGTTCGAAAAGGCCATCATCGCCACCGGCTCCCACCCGACCCGCATTCCCGGGCTCTCCATCGATTCCGACCGCGTGGTGGACTCCACCGGCGCGCTGGAACTCCCCTTCAAACCCAAAAGCATGCTCGTCATCGGCGGCGGCTACATCGGCCTCGAAATGGGCACCGTCTACCACGCCCTCGGCGCCGAGGTCTCCGTGGTCGAAATGACCCCCCACCTGCTGCCCAGCGCCGACCGCGATCTGGTCAAGCCCCTGCAACAGCGCCTCAAAAAGCAGTTCAAGGACATCAAGCTCAAGACCAAGGTCACCAAGCTCGAGGACGTCGGCGACTCCGTTAAAGTCTCCTTCGAGGACGAGAAGGGCAACGCCTCCGAAGAGCACTACGAACTCGTGCTCATGTCCATCGGACGCAAACCCAGCTCCGACGGCTTCGGCCTGGAGAACACCGGTGTCAAGGTCAACGACCGCGGCTGGATCGAAACCGACAGCCAGCGTCGCACCCACGAATCCCATATCTGGGCCATCGGCGACGTCGCCGGCGAACCCATGCTCGCCCACAAGGCCACCTACGAGGGCAAAGTCGCCGTCCAGGCCATTCAGGGCAAACGGTCCGTGTACGACCCCGCCGCCATCCCGGCCGTGGTCTTCACCGATCCCGAAATCGCCTGGGCCGGCCTCACCGAACTGGAGGCCAAGGACCAAGGCATCGCCATCAAGGTCGCCACCTTCCCCTGGAGCGCCTCCGGCCGCGCCACCACCCTCGACCGCAGCGACGGGCTCACCAAGCTCATCACCCACCCCGAGACCGAACAGGTCCTGGGCATCGGCATCTGCGGCCCCGGAGCCGGCGAACTCATCGCCGAAGGCACCCTGGCCATCGAGATGGGCGCAACCGTCGAAGACCTCTCCCTCACCATCCACCCCCATCCGACCCTGTCGGAAACCGTGATGGAAAGCGCGGAGTCCTACTACGGCCATAGCCCGCACTTCTACCAGCCCAAGAAGAAAAAGTAGGCGCCCCGCGCCCGCTCCCCGCGTTTCCGAGGTTCGGAAGCGCCCTCAAGACGCCGTTCCGAACCTCGGAACGGCGTTTTTCATGGTGAATTTACTCCTCGTCACGTTCCCGGGCGTTCCCCCGCAGCGCCGCCTTCACCGGAGCGCCCCAAAAGGTCGTCGGGGTATACTCCCAATCCAGAAGCAACCTTGGACCCGCTTTGGGGTGAAAACACCACGCGGTCCACGGAATCTCACGGACCTCCAGCCACTCAAGGACCTCCGAGGCCTCCAGCACCGGCGTCTCCTCCGCCGGATCGGAGGAACTCTCCGCCACGCCCACTTCGGTGATGAAGACGGGAACCGCCTCTGCCGCGCGGGTGATGAGCCCCTTCCAGTCGGCCATCCGGGGATAGATACGGGTGCCGTACACCACGCCGCGTCCCCCGGGGTCCTCCAACGCATGTCCGTCCAACACACCCGCCAGATCGTAGCCTCCGGACAAACCGTTCGCAATCACGATATTCTCCGCGCCCGCGGCCCGCACGGCCTCCAACAGACCCTGCATTCCGACCGCCTGGATGTCCGGCAGGGGCTTGCCGTACTCGTCCGGCGGACCTATTCCCGTCGCGCCACCGTTCCGCCAGACCGCCCAAGACATGTCATGGGGCGCGTTGAACAATTCAAACAGTACCGCCGGGTGATTCCCCAACCGTTCGGCCACCGCGGTCCAGAACGCCGCGTCGGCCTCCCGCGGCGCGCGGAACCCATGCAGATCCACGATCAGGTACGCGCCATGCGTGGCGCAGAGATTCGCCGCGTCCTCCACCCGCTGTCGATAGCCCGCGCCACCGTCCCGCTGATACGGCCCCCGACCCTCCCAAAACCGCCGACGCAACGGCAGACGAATACAGTTCGCGTTCCACTCGGTGATCACGACCCGGATGGACCGAAGAATGTGTTCGCCATTGGAAACCCATTCCAAGCTCGGCACGGCAACCCCGCGCAACCGCACCGTCTCGCCGGAATCCGTTCGGATCCCGGTTCCCACCACCCGAAGTGGGGGCGGCATCGCCTCCGGGGACGGCCGAGGAACCTGTGGCTTCACCCGGGCGGCCCGTCGGGCGGTTTCCTCGGCCCGTCGGGCCGCCTCGGCCTTCTGTTTGGCGATCAACGGCGCGGCGGGGATCGGTGACAGGCGAAAATCGTCGAGATCCAGCGTCCCGCCGTTCGCATGCAACAAGGCGGGAAGAATCTCCACCCGGGCCGCGCCCTTCGGCACGAGAAAATCCATCGTCCGCTCCCCCCAGCCATCCGAACTTTTCTTGAAGTACGGAGGCGACGGACTGGCGACCTTCTTGCCCTCGTTGTTTTTGATGTCCACGATCACCCGCCCGTCGTGCCACTGTTTCGCTCCCCGCCGGATGTCGTGGTAGCGGACGCGGAAACGAAGGCGATAGGCCTCGTGCGAAGGGTCCGGCTCAAAGCCACGCACGACGATCACGGCCTCTTTCGGCTCCTCCACCGTCAAACGCAGAAACCGGTTCCCCTCCGCATCGACGATCTCCGCCCCTTTGCCGGGCAATTTCCACGCCGTGCCCTCGACCGGATGCTCGAAATCGCCATCGGAAAGCAGATTGACACCCCCGTTCTCGGCGTAACCCCAGGAAAACCCGAAAAACACCACAAGACAGAAACACCGGAAGAAAGGAATCATACTCCAGTAAAGGCTTCCGACGTCCCCACGTCAACCCAAAGCCGCCGGGGCCCCGTCAAGAAATCTACAGCCGAAACACTTGGTTTTCCCGGTGCTTTTTGATTTCCTCCGCCTCGCGCTCAAATCGGGAGGGGGAGGCTTTCGAAAACAGGGTGTTGCCGTTCTTGTCCTCGATTTCCAGGACGTAGCCATAGAATTTATGTCCGAATTTGGCGTACTGGCTGTCATCGAATTTGTTCTCAACCGTACGGGTCTCCAACTCGGCCGACCGTCCGCGGGGCAAACTGTCGAGCTTCAGCGTCTCCTGAAGCAGCATTTTATAAGAATGGCGGGAATTGACGTCCCGCCCCACTCCCCAGACTTTGATCCGGAGGTCCTCATAGTTTTTCACCAACTCCCGGCTCTGAATCGAGACGATGAAACAGATGTTCTGTACCTGGTCGTCGAAATCCCCTTGCTGGTCGTGGCGGGCCAAGTTCTTTTTGGTCAGATCCACCTCCAAAAGGGCCTGCTCCAGCCGCGCCATTCCCCGGGGCCCTGCGGGAACGGGGGTGGGCGTCGGAAAGACGGGTCGGGTGGATTCGGCGTTGTTCCGAGCCCGCTCCAATTCCTGTTCGCGCATGTCTTCCGCCTGTTGCGCCGCCATAAAGTCCGGGTCGTTCCGGATATTTCCCGTCTCCGCTTTGGCCAACTCGGCCAGCTCGATCTTGTCGTTTTTGACGCTTTCCTCAATGAAAGAGTCCAGATGCTCCAACATCACCTTCATGATACGATACCGCCCTTCGTTTTCTTGACGGTTTAAACTTCCATGCGCGGCGCGAAACGCCTGATACAGACTCACCACCCGGTCCACATCCGTTTTGGGTGCCGCCAGAGGATCGCCCTGTTTCGCGAACCGTAGCGTGTTTTTCGCCGCCAGCATGTAACTCAGGTTGCCCGCGTCCCGAAACTCTTTTTCCATCGCCTCCAGGGCGGCAAAGTATTTGCGGTTCATCTCGGCCCGTTGTTCGGCGTACGTCTCCTGATTTTTCGCCAGGGCCTGCCGATACCCCTTCCAGAGCCGTTTGTAGGTGGCCGCGTCTTGGGCAAAGGCCATCTGAAGGCATCCCGTAATCCACAGGATTCCCAGAAGCATCCCGCCGCGCCTCCGTAAAATGTCCAAGTTCATGAGCTCCTTCCTATATTGAGAGTTGATATTGTTTGTACTAAAAGCCTTGTTGAACTTCAAAACAAAAAAAACAGACCCTGCTTAGGGGTGGGGAAACCCGCCCCGGACGTGGAGATCGCGCTTGCCCCTCCGATATCAACTCGTTACAACACCTATATCATGAGCCGTAAAATCCTCCTCACCGAATCCGAAATCCCCACCCACTGGTACAATATCGCGGCCGATATGCCCACGCCACCGCTGCCGCCGCTCAACCCGGCCACGCGGGAGCCGCTGACGCCGGAGGCCCTGGAACCCCTGTTTCCAAAGGCGCTCATCGAGCAGGAGGTGAGCCGGGAGCGTTGGATCGAGATTCCGGACGAGGTGCGCGATGTCTACACCCAGTGGCGCCCCGCGCCGCTGTTCCGCGCCCGGGGGCTGGAGAAGGCTTTGGATACCCCGGCGAAACTCTACTACAAGTACGAGGGCGTGAGCCCGGCTGGCTCCCACAAGCCGAACACCGCCGTCCCACAGGCCTGGTACAATAAACAGGAGGGCATCAAGCGCATCACCACTGAAACCGGCGCGGGCCAGTGGGGATCCGCCCTGAGCTACGCCTGCAACCTCTTTGGCCTGACCTGCGAGGTCTACATGGTGAAGGTGAGCTACGAGAGCAAACCTTACCGGAAGCTGCTCATGAACACCTGGGGCGCCGACGTGTACGCCTCCCCTTCTGAGCGCACCGCCGCGGGACGCGCCATCCTGGAGAAGGATCCCGACTCCCCCGGAAGCCTGGGCATCGCCATTTCGGAGGCCGTGGAGATGGCCGCGCAGTCCGACGACGCCCACTACGCCCTGGGCAGCGTGCTCAACCACGTGCTCCTGCACCAGACCATCGTCGGCCAGGAAGCCCGGCTGCAAATGGAAAAAGCGGGCGACTACCCCGACGTCATCATCGCCCCCTTCGGCGGCGGCTCCAACTTCGCGGGTCTCTGTTTCCCCTTCCTCAAGGACAAACTGGACGAAGGGAAAAAAGTGCGCTGCGTGGCCAGCGAACCCGAAAGCTGCCCCAAACTCACCCGCGGCGTCTTCCGCTACGACTACGGCGACACCGCGGGCATGACGCCCCTGCTGCCGATGTACACGCTGGGGCACAACTTCGTGCCCGCGCCCATCCACGCCGGCGGACTTCGCTATCACGGCGCGGGCGTGATTGTCAGCCAGCTCTTGAAAGACAAGCTGATCGAGGCCGTGGCGCATCCCCAGACCGAGTGCTTCGAAGCCGGACTGCTGTTCGCCCGCACCGAAGGCATCCTTCCCGCGCCCGAGGCCACCCACGGCATCGCCACCGCCCTGCGCGAGGCCAAGGCCGCCAAAGAATCGGGCGAACCCCGGACCATCCTGTTCAACATGTGCGGACACGGCCACTTCGATCTCGCCGCCTACGAGGCCTACCTCTCGGGCAACCTGATCGATTCGGATCTCCCCCGCAGCCGGATCGACGCCTCCCTAGGCGAACTCGACACCCCGGAAATCCCCTGAGCTTTCCGACCGGGAGGGATCGGCCGAGGCTCAATCGTTGAAACTCACCAGGTCGAACTCTCCCAGATTCTGGAAGTCCTTCCGATTGTTCGTGATCAGCTTGCGAACTCCGGCCGACTTCAGCGAGGCGGCGCACATCGTGTCCAGTATCCGCTTTCGTCCCAACTGGTGACGCTGAAGCAGCGTAAAAAATTCCATCGTACTCACGGAATTTACCTTAAACACAACTCTCAAAACCAGAATGGCTCACTCCGCCCCGCGTTGCGGATTCCGGGTGAACATCGCGAGCAGAATAATCACGCCCGCTCCGGTCGCCATGCCGAGGCCATTGAGGTCGTAGGCCCGCGTGCGCCCGAAAATCAGACTGAACAAGGCCGGGCCAAGGGCGCTGCTGAACACCGTGATCGAAGTGGAAAGACCGCTGACCGCCCCGAGGTGCTCCCGGCCATAAAAATTCGGCCAGGTCACGGTCATCAGGGTGTTGAAGGCCGATCCGGCCAGCCCGTTCCCTGCGATCAGCATCCAGATCCCCTCCGGCTGTCCGAGCCGGTACAGCCCGACGCCCGAAAGTCCCAACGCCGCCATCATGTAGATCAACAGATATTTCAACTCCACCCGGTCCGCGCTCCAGCCCACGAACGGGCGCAGCACGACCGCGATTACGGCTCCCGGCAGGAACACCGCGAATCCGCGCTCGGCCGTGAACCCGGAGGCCTCGAAAATCGACGCGACGTGAAAACTCAGCCCCGTCATGTACAGCCCGAACAGGCTGATTCCCACCGCGAAGACCCAGAACGTGACGGTGGACGTCGCCTCCCGCAGGGTGAAAGACCGCGCGGGCGCCCGCGCGGTCTTTCACCCTGCGGGAGGCGACGTCCACCGTCACGTTCTGGGTCTTCGCGGTGGGAATCAGCCTGTTCGGGCTGTACATGACGGGGCTGAGTTTTCACGTCGCGTCGATTTTCGAGGCCTCCGGGTTCACGGCCGAGCGCGGATTCGCGGTGTTCCTGCCGGGAGCCGTAATCGCGGTCGTGCTGCGCCCGTTCGTGGGCTGGAGCGCGGACCGGGTGGAGTTGAAATATCTGTTGATCTACATGATGGCGGCGTTGGGACTTTCGGGCGTCGGGCTGTACCGGCTCGGACAGCCGGAGGGGATCTGGATGCTGATCGCAGGGAACGGGCTGGCCGGATCGGCCTTCAACACCCTGATGACCGTGACCTGGCCGAATTTTTATGGCCGGGAGCACCTCGGGGCGGTCAGCGGTCTTTCCACTTCGATCACGGTGTTCAGCAGCGCCCTTGGCCCGGCCTTGTTCAGTCTGATTTTCGGGCGCACGCGGGCCTACGACCTCAATGGCCTCGGCATGGCGACCGGAGCGGGCGTGATTATTCTGCTCGCGATGTTCACCCGGAATCCGCAACGCGGGGCGGAGTGAGCCATTCTGGTTTTGAGAGTTGTGTTTAAGGTAAATTCCGTGAGTACGATGGAATTTTTTACGCTGCTTCAGCGTCACCAGTTGGGACGAAAGCGGATACTGGACACGATGTGCGCCGCCTCGCTGAAGTCGGCCGGAGTTCGCAAGCTGATCACGAACAATCGGAAGGACTTCCAGAATCTGGGAGAGTTCGACCTGGTGAGTTTCAACGATTGAGCCTCGGCCGATCCCTCCCGGTCGGAAAGCTCAGGGGATTTCCGGGGTGTCGAGTTCGCCTAGGGAGGCGTCGATCCGGCTGCGGGGGAGATCCGAATCGATCAGGTTGCCCGAGAGGTAGGCCTCGTAGGCGGCGAGATCGAAGTGGCCGTGTCCGCACATGTTGAACAGGATGGTCCGGGGTTCGCCCGATTCTTTGGCGGCCTTGGCCTCGCGCAGGGCGGTGGCGATGCCGTGGGTGGCCTCGGGCGCGGGAAGGATGCCTTCGGTGCGGGCGAACAGCAGTCCGGCTTCGAAGCACTCGGTCTGGGGATGCGCCACGGCCTCGATCAGCTTGTCTTTCAAGAGCTGGCTGACAATCACGCCCGCGCCGTGATAGCGAAGTCCGCCGGCGTGGATGGGCGCGGGCACGAAGTTGTGCCCCAGCGTGTACATCGGCAGCAGGGGCGTCATGCCCGCGGTGTCGCCGTAGTCGTAGCGGAAGACGCCGCGGGTGAGTTTGGGGCAGCTTTCGGGTTCGCTGGCCACGCAGCGCACTTTTTTCCCTTCGTCCAGTTTGTCCTTGAGGAAGGGGAAACAGAGACCCGCGAAGTTGGAGCCGCCGCCGAAGGGGGCGATGATGACGTCGGGGTAGTCGCCCGCTTTTTCCATTTGCAGCCGGGCTTCCTGGCCGACGATGGTCTGGTGCAGGAGCACGTGGTTGAGCACGCTGCCCAGGGCGTAGTGGGCGTCGTCGGACTGCGCGGCCATCTCCACGGCCTCCGAAATGGCGATGCCCAGGCTTCCGGGGGAGTCGGGATCCTTCTCCAGGATGGCGCGTCCCGCGGCGGTGCGCTCAGAAGGGGAGGCGTACACGTCGGCGCCCCAGGTGTTCATGAGCAGCTTCCGGTAAGGTTTGCTCTCGTAGCTCACCTTCACCATGTAGACCTCGCAGGTCAGGCCAAAGAGGTTGCAGGCGTAGCTCAGGGCGGATCCCCACTGGCCCGCGCCGGTTTCAGTGGTGATGCGCTTGATGCCCTCCTGTTTATTGTACCAGGCCTGTGGGACGGCGGTGTTCGGCTTGTGGGAGCCAGCCGGGCTCACGCCCTCGTACTTGTAGTAGAGTTTCGCCGGGGTATCCAAAGCCTTCTCCAGCCCCCGGGCGCGGAACAGCGGCGCGGGGCGCCACTGGGTGTAGACATCGCGCACCTCGTCCGGAATCTCGATCCAACGCTCCCGGCTCACCTCCTGCTCGATGAGCGCCTTTGGAAACAGGGGTTCCAGGGCCTCCGGCGTCAGCGGCTCCCGCGTGGCCGGGTTGAGCGGCGGCAGCGGTGGCGTGGGCATATCGGCCGCGATATTGTACCAGTGGGTGGGGATTTCGGATTCGGTGAGGAGGATTTTACGGCTCATGATATAGGTGTTGTAACGAGTTGATATCGGAGGGGCAAGCGCGATCTCCACGTCCGGGGCGGGTTTCCCCACCCCTAAGCAGGGTCTGTTTTTTTTGTTTTGAAGTTCAACAAGGCTTTTAGTACAAACAATATCAACTCTCAATATAGGAAGGAGCTCATGAACTTGGACATTTTACGGAGGCGCGGCGGGATGCTTCTGGGAATCCTGTGGATTACGGGATGCCTTCAGATGGCCTTTGCCCAAGACGCGGCCACCTACAAACGGCTCTGGAAGGGGTATCGGCAGGCCCTGGCGAAAAATCAGGAGACGTACGCCGAACAACGGGCCGAGATGAACCGCAAATACTTTGCCGCCCTGGAGGCGATGGAAAAAGAGTTTCGGGACGCGGGCAACCTGAGTTACATGCTGGCGGCGAAAAACACGCTACGGTTCGCGAAACAGGGCGATCCTCTGGCGGCACCCAAAACGGATGTGGACCGGGTGGTGAGTCTGTATCAGGCGTTTCGCGCCGCGCATGGAAGTTTAAACCGTCAAGAAAACGAAGGGCGGTATCGTATCATGAAGGTGATGTTGGAGCATCTGGACTCTTTCATTGAGGAAAGCGTCAAAAACGACAAGATCGAGCTGGCCGAGTTGGCCAAAGCGGAGACGGGAAATATCCGGAACGACCCGGACTTTATGGCGGCGCAACAGGCGGAAGACATGCGCGAACAGGAATTGGAGCGGGCTCGGAACAACGCCGAATCCACCCGACCCGTCTTTCCGACGCCCACCCCCGTTCCCGCAGGGCCCCGGGGAATGGCGCGGCTGGAGCAGGCCCTTTTGGAGGTGGATCTGACCAAAAAGAACTTGGCCCGCCACGACCAGCAAGGGGATTTCGACGACCAGGTACAGAACATCTGTTTCATCGTCTCGATTCAGAGCCGGGAGTTGGTGAAAAACTATGAGGACCTCCGGATCAAAGTCTGGGGAGTGGGGCGGGACGTCAATTCCCGCCATTCTTATAAAATGCTGCTTCAGGAGACGCTGAAGCTCGACAGTTTGCCCCGCGGACGGTCGGCCGAGTTGGAGACCCGTACGGTTGAGAACAAATTCGATGACAGCCAGTACGCCAAATTCGGACATAAATTCTATGGCTACGTCCTGGAAATCGAGGACAAGAACGGCAACACCCTGTTTTCGAAAGCCTCCCCCTCCCGATTTGAGCGCGAGGCGGAGGAAATCAAAAAGCACCGGGAAAACCAAGTGTTTCGGCTGTAGATTTCTTGACGGGGCCCCGGCGGCTTTGGGTTGACGTGGGGACGTCGGAAGCCTTTACTGGAGTATGATTCCTTTCTTCCGGTGTTTCTGTCTTGTGGTGTTTTTCGGGTTTTCCTGGGGTTACGCCGAGAACGGGGGTGTCAATCTGCTTTCCGATGGCGATTTCGAGCATCCGGTCGAGGGCACGGCGTGGAAATTGCCCGGCAAAGGGGCGGAGATCGTCGATGCGGAGGGGAACCGGTTTCTGCGTTTGACGGTGGAGGAGCCGAAAGAGGCCGTGATCGTCGTGCGTGGCTTTGAGCCGGACCCTTCGCACGAGGCCTATCGCCTTCGTTTCCGCGTCCGCTACCACGACATCCGGCGGGGAGCGAAACAGTGGCACGACGGGCGGGTGATCGTGGACATCAAAAACAACGAGGGCAAGAAGGTCGCCAGTCCGTCGCCTCCGTACTTCAAGAAAAGTTCGGATGGCTGGGGGGAGCGGACGATGGATTTTCTCGTGCCGAAGGGCGCGGCCCGGGTGGAGATTCTTCCCGCCTTGTTGCATGCGAACGGCGGGACGCTGGATCTCGACGATTTTCGCCTGTCACCGATCCCCGCCGCGCCGTTGATCGCCAAACAGAAGGCCGAGGCGGCCCGACGGGCCGAGGAAACCGCCCGACGGGCCGCCCGGGTGAAGCCACAGGTTCCTCGGCCGTCCCCGGAGGCGATGCCGCCCCCACTTCGGGTGGTGGGAACCGGGATCCGAACGGATTCCGGCGAGACGGTGCGGTTGCGCGGGGTTGCCGTGCCGAGCTTGGAATGGGTTTCCAATGGCGAACACATTCTTCGGTCCATCCGGGTCGTGATCACCGAGTGGAACGCGAACTGTATTCGTCTGCCGTTGCGTCGGCGGTTTTGGGAGGGTCGGGGGCCGTATCAGCGGGACGGTGGCGCGGGCTATCGACAGCGGGTGGAGGACGCGGCGAATCTCTGCGCCACGCATGGCGCGTACCTGATCGTGGATCTGCATGGGTTCCGCGCGCCGCGGGAGGCCGACGCGGCGTTCTGGACCGCGGTGGCCGAACGGTTGGGGAATCACCCGGCGGTACTGTTTGAATTGTTCAACGCGCCCCATGACATGTCTTGGGCGGTCTGGCGGAACGGTGGCGCGACGGGAATAGGTCCGCCGGACGAGTACGGCAAGCCCCTGCCGGACATCCAGGCGGTCGGAATGCAGGGTCTGTTGGAGGCCGTGCGGGCCGCGGGCGCGGAGAATATCGTGATTGCGAACGGTTTGTCCGGAGGCTACGATCTGGCGGGTGTGTTGGACGGACATGCGTTGGAGGACCCCGGGGGACGCGGCGTGGTGTACGGCACCCGTATCTATCCCCGGATGGCCGACTGGAAGGGGCTCATCACCCGCGCGGCAGAGGCGGTTCCCGTCTTCATCACCGAAGTGGGCGTGGCGGAGAGTTCCTCCGATCCGGCGGAGGAGACGCCGGTGCTGGAGGCCTCGGAGGTCCTTGAGTGGCTGGAGGTCCGTGAGATTCCGTGGACCGCGTGGTGTTTTCACCCCAAAGCGGGTCCAAGGTTGCTTCTGGATTGGGAGTATACCCCGACGACCTTTTGGGGCGCTCCGGTGAAGGCGGCGCTGCGGGGGAACGCCCGGGAACGTGACGAGGAGTAAATTCACCATGAAAAACGCCGTTCCGAGGTTCGGAACGGCGTCTTGAGGGCGCTTCCGAACCTCGGAAACGCGGGGAGCGGGCGCGGGGCGCCTACTTTTTCTTCTTGGGCTGGTAGAAGTGCGGGCTATGGCCGTAGTAGGACTCCGCGCTTTCCATCACGGTTTCCGACAGGGTCGGATGGGGGTGGATGGTGAGGGAGAGGTCTTCGACGGTTGCGCCCATCTCGATGGCCAGGGTGCCTTCGGCGATGAGTTCGCCGGCTCCGGGGCCGCAGATGCCGATGCCCAGGACCTGTTCGGTCTCGGGGTGGGTGATGAGCTTGGTGAGCCCGTCGCTGCGGTCGAGGGTGGTGGCGCGGCCGGAGGCGCTCCAGGGGAAGGTGGCGACCTTGATGGCGATGCCTTGGTCCTTGGCCTCCAGTTCGGTGAGGCCGGCCCAGGCGATTTCGGGATCGGTGAAGACCACGGCCGGGATGGCGGCGGGGTCGTACACGGACCGTTTGCCCTGAATGGCCTGGACGGCGACTTTGCCCTCGTAGGTGGCCTTGTGGGCGAGCATGGGTTCGCCGGCGACGTCGCCGATGGCCCAGATATGGGATTCGTGGGTGCGACGCTGGCTGTCGGTTTCGATCCAGCCGCGGTCGTTGACCTTGACACCGGTGTTCTCCAGGCCGAAGCCGTCGGAGCTGGGTTTGCGTCCGATGGACATGAGCACGAGTTCGTAGTGCTCTTCGGAGGCGTTGCCCTTCTCGTCCTCGAAGGAGACTTTAACGGAGTCGCCGACGTCCTCGAGCTTGGTGACCTTGGTCTTGAGCTTGATGTCCTTGAACTGCTTTTTGAGGCGCTGTTGCAGGGGCTTGACCAGATCGCGGTCGGCGCTGGGCAGCAGGTGGGGGGTCATTTCGACCACGGAGACCTCGGCGCCGAGGGCGTGGTAGACGGTGCCCATTTCGAGGCCGATGTAGCCGCCGCCGATGACGAGCATGCTTTTGGGTTTGAAGGGGAGTTCCAGCGCGCCGGTGGAGTCCACCACGCGGTCGGAATCGATGGAGAGCCCGGGAATGCGGGTCGGGTGGGAGCCGGTGGCGATGATGGCCTTTTCGAACTTCAGCTCTTTGGTCTCGCCGTCGGCGGTTTCCACCTTCAGGGTGTGGTTGTCCACGAAGGTGGCGGTGCCCTGGATAAAGTCGACTTTGCGTTGCTTGGACAGCATACCGAGGCCGCCGGTCAGTTTTTTGACCACGCCTTCCTTGAAACCGCGGAGTTTATCGATGTCGATCTCGGGTTCGCCGAGTTTGACGCCCCATTCGGCCGCCTCCCGGGATTCGTTGATCAATTTGGCCACGTGCAGCAGGGCCTTGGAGGGAATGCATCCCTTGAACAGGCAGACGCCGCCGGGGTTCAGTTCTTTGTCGATGACGGTGACGTCCATGCCGAGGTCGGCCGCGTAGAAGGCGGCGGGGTATCCACCCGGGCCGCCGCCGATGACCACCAGTTCGCGCTTTTCTTCACTCATAGTACTCTTATCCTTCCAGGGAGATCAGCAGGGGTTGTTCAATAGCTTCCACGATCCAGCGCATGAAGCGGGTGCCGTCGGCACCGTCGATCAGTCTGTGGTCGTAGGACAGGGAGAGGGGCATCATCAAGCGGGGCACGAATTCGCCGTCCTCCCAGACGGGTTTCATGCTGGCCCGGCCGACGCCGAGGATGGCGACTTCCGGCCCGTTGACAATGGGGGTGAAATGTTTTCCACTCAGGCCGCCGAGGTTGGAGAGGGTGATGCACCCGCCCTGAAGCACCTGGGGGTTGATTTTGCCGTCGCGCATGTTTCCGGCGAGATCGCCGAGATCCTTGCTGATCTCGATCATGTTCTTGCCGTCCACGCCGCGGATCACCGGCACCACGAGTCCCTTCGGGGTATCGACGGCGCAGCCCACGTTGACGTACTTCTTGTAGATGACCTGTTCGTTCTCGACGTCGATGGACGCGTTGAAGTTGGGGAAGGCCTTGAGCGCGGAGCCGAGGATTTTGATGAGCATGGCGGTCATGGTGAGCTTGGTGCCCGCCTTTTCCGCCTTGGGCTGGAACGATTTCCGCAGGGCCTCGAGATCGGTCACGTCGACCTCGTCGAACTGGGTGACGTGCGGGATGGTGCTCCAGCAGGTGTCCATGTGCTCGACGGTCATGCGCCGGATGGCGTTCATCTTCTCTTTTTCGATCTCGCCGAACTTGGAGAAGTCGGGCAGGGGAACCTGTTTGGCCTTGGGCGCGGCCGCGGCGGGAGCCTGGGCCTTCTGCCGGTGCAACTGCTTGGACCAAGCCTTGACGTCCTCGAGCATGATGCGTCCACGGGGGCCGTTTCCGGGCACCTGGTGGATATCGACCCCGATTTCCCGGGCGAATTTCCGCACGGAGGGGGAGGCCGGGATCGGCGCGTGCTCGGGGCGCTTGGCCGCGGGCTTGAGTTCCGGTTCGGGTTCGGACGCGGCGGGTTTGGCCGCTTTCGGAGACTCGGGCGCCGGTTTTTTCTGGCTGTGATCGGTTTTCTTTTTGGCGGCGGGCTTTTTGTCGTCGCTCTTCTTCTTTTTGGGCGCGCCGCCCTTGCCGGCGAGGGTGCCGACGGTGTCGCCGACTTTGACCTCTTTGCCCTCCTCGACGTCCAGGGACTGGATTACGCCGTCGGCGGGGGCGGGCACCTCGACGGTGGCCTTGCCGGTTTCGAGTTCAAACAGGGTGTCGCCCTCTTTGACCTCGTCGCCTTCGGAGACGGAAATGCTGACGACGCTGCCGCCCTCGACGCCCTCGCCCAGGGCGGGGACCTCGATGGGGGATTCGGCGCCGCCGGAGTCTTCCTCCTCCTCTTCGTCGGACTCGGGCTCGGGTTCCGGTTCCTCGGACGCGTCGGACTCGTCGTCGGGCTCGGGTTTTTCGGAGGGTTCGGATTGCTCTTCGCTTTCGCCGGCGTCGTCTCCTCCGGCGAGGGCGCCGACAACGTCTCCGACGGAGACCTCGTCCTCTTCGCCCACGCTGAGGGATTCGATCACGCCGTCTGCGGGCGCGGGAACTTCCACGGTGGCTTTGCCGGTCTCGAGTTCAAAGAGGGTCTGACCCTCCTTGACCTCGTCGCCGGCGGCGACTTCCATGCTGATGATTTTTCCGCCTTCGACGCCTTCGCCCAGGGCGGGAACTTTAATCTCGGTTGCCATAAATCGGGGTCTCCGGGGGTTAGTCCTGCAGCGGGTTGAGTTTGTCGGCGTCGACCTTGAGGTCCTTGTACGCCTGGAGGAGGACCTTCTTCTCGAGGTCGCCCTTCTTCACGAGCTGGGAGAGGGTGGCGAGGATCACGTATTTGTGGTCCACTTCGAAGAAGTCGCGCAGGGCGTCGCGGCTGTCGCTGCGACCGAAGCCGTTGGTGCCGAGGGCGTGGAGACGTCCGGGGAGCCAGCGGGCGATGGTGTCGCCGAGGCACTTCAGGTAGTCGCTGCTGGTGACGAATACGTCGGGTTCGCCGTCGAACAGGGAGGTGACGTAGGGGACCTTCTCGTCCTTGTCGGGATGCAGGAGGTTCCAGCGTTCGCACTCCATGGCCTCGTCGGTGAGGGCCTTGTAGCTGGTGACGGAGTAGACGTTGGTTTTGACGCCGTATTTCTCGTCCAGAATGTCGGAGGCCTTGACCACTTCGTTGAGGATGGCGCCGGAGCCGAGCAGGTTGGCCTGCGGTTTCTTGCGTCCCTTGGATTTGCGGAACTTGTAGCAGCCCTTGATGATGCCGTCCTTGACGTCCTTGCCCTTGGGCATCGGCGGCATGACGTAGTTTTCGTTCATGGCCGTGATGTAGTAGAAGACGTCGCGGCCCTCGTGATACATCTCGCGGATGCCCTCTTCGATGACCACGGCCATTTCATAGGCGTAGGCGGGGTCGTAGCTCTTGCAGTTCGGCACGGTGGAGGAGAGCACGTGGCTGTGTCCGTCCTCGTGCTGCAGGCCCTCGCCGTTGAGGGTGGTGCGTCCGGCGGTGCCGCCGATGAGGAAGCCTTTGGTGCGGCTGTCGGCGGCGGCCCAGATGAGATCGCCCACGCGCTGGAAGCCGAACATGGAGTAGAACACGTAGAAGGGAATCATGTTCAGCTCGTGCACGGAGTAGCTGGTGCCGGCGGCGACCCAACTGGCGCAGGCGCCGGCCTCGTTGATGCCTTCCTGCAGGAGCTGGCCGTCGGCCGCCTCCTTGTAGTACATGAGCTGGTCGCGGTCGACCGGGGTGTAGAGCTGGCCGGTGGGGGCGTAGATGCCGCACTGACTGAAGAGGGACTCCATGCCGAAGGTGCGGGACTCGTCCGGAATGATGGGGACGATGAGTTCGCCGACTTTTTTGTCCTTCAGCAGTTTGCTGAGGATGCGGCCGACCACCATGGTGGTGGAGGCGGCGCGGTCGCCGGTGCCCTCGTAGAACTCGTCATAAATCGAGGAGGAGGGCAGGTCGATGGGTTTGGTGACGGACACGCGGGTGGGCACGGAGCCGCCCAGGGCGGCGCGACGCTCGCGCAGGTATTCCATTTCCACGCTGTCCTCGGCGGGACGGTAGAAGGGCGCGTCCTTCACTTCCTTGTCGCTGATGGGAATGCCGAAGCGGGTGCGGAAGCTCAGCAGTTCGTCCTCGTTGAGCTTCTTCTGGTTGTGGGCGATGTTTTTGCCTTCGCCCGCCTCGCCGAGGCCGTAGCCCTTGACGGTCTTGGCGATGATGATGGTGGGTTTGCCCTCGGTCTCGCTGGCCTGTTTGTAGGCGTTGTAGACCTTGGCGGGGTCGTGGCCGCCACGTTTGAGCTTTTTCAGCTCCTGATCGGCCATGTTTTCGACCAGCTTTTTCAGCTCGTCGTTCACGCCGAAGAAGTTGTCGCGGATGTATTTGCCGTCGGAGACGGAGTACTTCTGGAATTCGCCGTCGACGGTGTTCTCGAAGCGGCGGACCAGCGCGCCGGAGTGGTCCCGGTCGAGCAGGCTGTCCCATTCGGAGCCCCACAGGCATTTAATCACGTTCCAGTTGGCGGAGCGGAAACGGGCCTCCATTTCGCGCACGATGCTGCCGTTGCCGCGGACGGGTCCGTCCAGCCGTTGCAGGTTGCAGTTGAGGACGAAGATCAGGTTGTCGAGATTTTCCCGTCCGGCGATGCTGATGCAGCCGGTGGTTTCGGGTTCGTCGCATTCGCCGTCGCCGATGAAGCACCAGATTTTCTGGTCGGTCTTGGGAATGAGGCCCCGGTTCTCCAGGTACTTCATGAAGCGGGCCTTGTAGATGGCCATCAGCGGTCCGAGACCCATGGAGACGGTGGGGAACTTCCAGAAGTCCTTCATCAGCCAGGGGTGGGGATAGGAGCTGAGTCCGCCACCGGGGGCGAGTTCACGCCGGAAATTGTTCAGTTTTTCCTCCGACAGGCGGCCCTCCACGAAGGCGCGGGAGTAGATGCCGGGGGAGGCGTGGCCCTGGAAGAACACCAGGTCGCCGGGATGGTCGTCGGAGTGCGCGCGCCAGAAGTGGTTGAAGCCGACTTCGTACAGGGTGGCGGCGGAGGCGAAGGTGGAAATGTGGCCGCCGATGCCTTCGAGCTGCTTGTTGGCGCGGGTCACCATGGCCATGGCGTTCCAGCGAATGATGCTCTTGATGCGGCGCTCCACTTCGCGGCTGCCGGGATAGGGCACCTGTTGTTCACGCGGAATGGTGTTGATATAAGGGGTGTTCAGGGGGTGCTCGAACTGCAGACCGGCTTTTTGCGCCTCGGCCTGGAGGGCCAGCATGATTTCCCGGGCCTGGTCGGGTCCCGACAGCGCCAACACGTCCCGGAGGGACTGTTGCCATTCCTGAAGTTCAATCTGATCGTGGGCGTCGCTCATACATCCTCGCGTACAGTGTTGAAAATCGGTGTTTCCGCCCCGTCCTAATACGATAGGCAAAAACAGATTGCCGGGTTTCCGGCAACCTCCGTCCTCCTATACGCCCGCGGGAGGCTTTTGGAAGGAAAAAAAGGAAGGTTTCGAGTTTGTGGAAGGGTTGGTGCGGGCGAAGGAACGGGGTGGAATGCGAATTTTGCACGAGGGTTCCGTTCCTTCGGTCGCTTCTTTGGTTGAGTTGGCCGGGTTTTTGAGTGAATCGGGTCGTAATTCGTTTTGATTTTTTGGGTTTTAGGCTCAACACGTCGATTTGGTTCTTGTTTTGAAAAGAAGTTGAAGGCGGAGTGCCGATTTCCATCCTTCCGCCTTCGTTGACATGCGTTGGGGCCGTCGTAGGGTGCGCCCTCCCCGCGAATGTCTCCTTTTTCGATTTCATTGACCCGTATGGATTTCGAATCATTAAACCCTTCCACGCTTTCCGCGGTCGCCAGCTTGCTTATGGCGGTGATCTGGATCGTGTACCTGCAGTTGACCCTGTTGCAGTTTCGCCGGACCCGCCGGCCGTTTCTGCTGATCCACCACGCGCACGAAAACGCGCCCAACGCCCTGTGCATGTTCGTGAACATGGGACGCGAACCCGTGCATTTGGAATGTGTGATCGCCGACGTCTACGGGCGGGAAGGGCATGTGCGGCATTTTGTGACCGACTACGATCGGCTGACGCCCGACGATCTGGATGTGCAGTCCCATCTGCGCCAGGGGCCCATTCAGCCGGGAGGCTATCTGGTGCTCGGCACGTTCGAGGATCTGATTTCGGGGCGGCGTTCGGAGCCGGGGGCGAAAGGAAAAGACGTTTCGAACGCGGCCACGTCGATTCCGGAGGATGTGGAGCGGCTGGAGCTGTCGGTGGCGGTGGTGCATGGTCCGACGAAGTCGCACATCGGGGCGCGCCGCACGTTTTATATCGAACGGGAGGGAGCGAGCGCGGTGGTGCGCGCGCGGAGCATCCACACCGAACAGCTCGCCCGACGGCGCACACGGCGGACGGTGGAGAACTGGGTGGAGGAGCGGGTGAATCCGAAACACCGGGGCGAGTCCGAAACGACATCCACCCCTCAGGGAAAAGGCGATACCGGGTCCACTTCCGGAGAGCGGACGGGAATATAGTGTAAACCGGAGCTTGCTTATCCGGTTTAGGTGCCCTAAGGGGCGGCTCTTTTTGACGCTCAACCCTGTTCCGGACGCACTCCCTTATGAAACCCACCAAGAACCGTTGGCTGATCGCCGCCGCCGCCGTAGGCATTCACATTTCCATCGGCTCCGTGTACGCCTACAGCGCGTGGAAAATGCCGTTGGAAAACACCTTCGGCTGGAAAGCCACGCAAACCACGCTGGCCTTCAGCATCGCGATTTTTTTCCTCGGGCTTTCGGCCGCGTTCCTCGGAAAAGTGATTGAACGCAAGGGGCCGCGGGTGGGCGGATTGCTTTCTGCCTGTTTTTTCTCGGTGGGCCTGTTGGGTTCGGCCTTGGCGTGCCACCTGGAAAACCTGATGCTTTTTTATGTGTTTTTCGGGGGGATCAGCGGGATTGGGCTGGGGCTGGGCTACATCTCCCCGGTGTCGACCCTGGTGAAATGGTTCCCGGATCGGCGGGGGTTGGCCACGGGGTTGGCGATCATGGGCTTCGGATTCGGCGGACTGGTCTGCGCGAAGCTGATCGACGTGTTCGTGCCCAAGCGGGCCGAGGTGGTGGTGCCGATGGAGACTTCGGCGCACGATGTTGAATGGGCCGAGGAGGCGGTGGACGCGGATCCCGCCGCCGCCCGGGTCGCGGGTCTGATGTCGTTGGAAGAATACGTGTCCCTGCGCGCCGCGTATGAACAGCACCTTCACGAGGGCACGACCTCGCATCCGGCTTTTTCCGAGTTGAAGGCGCCGCTTCGGATTCAGGAAGAGGTGAAGGTGGGAGACGACGGCGAAGAGAGCGCGCACTATCGACTCGGCGTCAAATCGGTGGTGTTGTACGGAAAATCCACAATCGTGTTGGCGTTTCTGGTGCTCGGTGGACTCTATTTCATCGTGATGGTGCCCAGCGCGTTGTACATCGAGCCGCCACCGGCCGGATACGCAGACCACTTCGCGGCCTCCACCGGTCGGAAAATTCAGGAGTCCGCCCGTGAACTGACGGCGATGGAGGCGGTCCGCACCCCCGGATTTTACGGACTGTGGCTGATGTTGTTTCTGAACGTGTCCTGCGGCATCGCGGTGATCGCCACCGCGAAAAAAATGGGCTACGAAATGGTGCATCTGCCAGTGGAGCTGGCCAGCCTGTTGGTGATGGGGATCTCGTTGTTCAACGGTCTTGGGCGGATTCTGTGGGCGTCCCTCTCCGACACCATCGGTCGCGCCAACACCTACATCGCGTTTTTCGCGATCCAGATTCTCGCCTTCCCCGCGCTTGCGCATCTTGGGAATGTGCCGGTGGCGTTCATGGCGGTGACCTTCCTCATTCTCACCTGCTACGGCGGAGGGTTTTCCTGTATTCCGGCGTACATCAGCGACCTGTTCGGCCTAAAGGAAATGCCGACGATTCACGGGTTTATTCTCACGGCCTGGTCCATGGCGGGTCTGGTGGGACCGATGCTCAACTCCTACGTGTACGAAAAGACGAACAGCTATCAACTCAGTCTCTATATTTTCGGCGGCGTGTTCGTGTTCGCCCTGCTCATCTCGATTCTGATGAAGTTCGAGGTGAAGCGGGTGGGGTGATCCCGGGCGTGCCGGAAAATCGCGGTGGCGAGGCCGCCGCTCGTCAAAGACTTTACACCATCAACCGAAGGGCGGCGGCCGCGGCGAGGAGGCGCACGGCGATGCCGAAGGGTTTTTGGGGGATGCGGGTGAAGAGGAGCCGTCCGGCGAGCGCGCCGATGAGGACGCCGGGGAGGAGGGTGGCGCTCATGCGGAGGCTGTCGGACGTGATCATGTCGGCGGAGATGAAGAGGGGAACCTTGAGGCAATTGATCAGAAGAAAAAACCAGGCCATGCTTCCCATGAAGCGGTGTTTGTCGAGGCCCACGCTGAGGAGGTACAGGGACATGACGGGTCCGGCGACGTTGCCGACGGTGGTGGCGAAACCGGTGGCGGTTCCGAGCACGGCGGCGTAGGCGGGATGGTGGGGGATGTGGTCCAGCCCGAGACGAGTACGGCCGAAATCCAACGCGAGAATGCCGAGCACAAGTCCGCCGAGGAGGAGGGAGAAGTCCATCGTGGCGGCGCGGGCGAGCACGAGGTAGCCGAGGGCGAGTCCGGCGAAGGTCCAGGGGAGAAGGCGAAGGATTCGTTTCCAGTCGGCGTGGCGTCGATAGAAGCCGACGGCGAAAAGGTCGGCGAAGATCAGCACGGGAAGCAGCACGCCGACGGAGGCGCGGGTATCGTGCATGACATTGGCCAGCAGGACCACCCCGAGGATGCCCGCGCCCGGGAGTCCGGTTTTGGAGCAGCCGGTGAAGAAGGTGCCGGCGTTTCCGGCCGGCAGCGCGGGGACCGGAATCATTCGGTCGCGTCTTCGACCAGCTGCAGCAACAGGCGGCAGCAGGTGACGTATTCGTCCAGGTCGGCGTATTCGTCGACGGTGTGGGGGTTGTGCTGTCCGGCGCCGAGGGTGACGGTGGGCACGCCTTTGACGTTGAGAAAATTGGCGTCCAGTCCGCCGTTGGTCACGAGGGGACGGCAGGTGAGCCCGAGTTTGTCGAGGGCGGCGGACAGGGCGGTGACGACGGGATCGTTTTCGCCGATGCGGAAGGCGTGGTAGTCTTCCTGCCGTTCGAAGGCGATCTCCCCGGCTTTGCCGGCGTGGTTGGTGACGGAGGCGGCGGCCCGTTCGAAGCTGCGTTGGATGGCGCCGGTGATTTCCTTGAGAAACTCGGGGTCGTGGCTGCGGGATTCGCCGGTGACCCGCATGCGGTCGGTGACCTGGTTGGAGGCCTCGCCGCCGTTGATGGACCCGATGTTGCTGGTGCCGCGTTTGCCGTCTTTTTCGATCAGCCCGAAGTAGCCTTTGTCGGCGATGTCGGCGATGGCGCGGGAGGCGATCAGCGCGGCGGAGACGCCGTGGTCGGGATGAACGCCGGCGTGGGCGGAGACGCCTTTGATGTCGACCTGCCAGCGGTGGGCGCCGATGGCGCCGATGATGGCCTCCTCGGGGTCGCCGGAATCGATGTTGAATCCCATGTCGGGGTGGCCGAGGTCTTCGATGTGTACGGTTTTAGCGCCCCAGAGGCCGACCTCCTCCGCCACGGTGAACAGGAGGGTGAGCGGCGGATGGGGCAGGTTGTGGCGCAGCAGGGTTTCGCCGAGGGTGAGAATGGCGGCGCAGGCGGTGCGGTCGTCGGCGCCCAGCGCGGTGTCGCCCTCGGGCACGATGCGGCGGTCGATGCGGTTGGGCACGGCGCCCTTGACGAGCGGGACGGTGTCCATGTGGCCGGAAAACATCAGCCGGGGGCCTTCGACGGTGCCGGGCAGCTTCACGATCAGATTGCCGACCTCGAATTCACCGGGAATGCGTGTGTGGGCGTCGTCCTCCATGATCCAGTCGGGATCGCACCCTGCCTCGATCAGGCGGTCGCGGATGGCGTCGGCCACCTGGCGTTCCTTCCCGCTGGGTCCGGGAAGGGCCAACAGGTCCATGAGGTTTTGTTCGGCGTGGTTCTGATCGAGGGTGGTGATGGACATGGGAGAGTCTCTCGTTTCTTGTTCTTTGTTTTGGGTTCCTGGTTTTGCGTGAAGGGGATTGTCCCTCAACCAGAAACGAGGAACACTAAACTGGAAACCTTAATCCTTTTCCGGATCGATTTCAAACCGGAGTTTGCGGACGGCGCGGGCGCCGAATTTCTCGCGCAGCCGTTTTTCGAGGGCGCAGGCGGCGAAGCGCTGGAGTTCGGCGAGCCAGAGGTGGTGGTCGACGTAGATGGTGAGCACGCCCCGCTCCCAGCGTCCGGGGCGGGAGTGGTCGGCGTTGGCCTTGCCGGCGACCTCTTCCCAGCAGGCGGTGATGTCGGACAGGCGGGACTCGGCCTCCATGCCCATTTTTTTCAGCACGCCCGGAACGTACGATCCCGCCTCGCGAATGTCGTCGGGCGGGATGTAGCGGTAGGCCGGTCCGTAGCGTTCCCGTTGGAGCGCCAGCCAGCCCGCGTTGATCTTGCGTCTGGAGGCCATGGGGAGGGGCCGGAGGCCGGAAATCAGCTGTGCTTGGCCTTGATGATGTCGGACAGGAATTCGCCGAGCGGGTTGCGGACCCGACCGGAGTGCCAGTACATCGAGATGCCGCGCTTGGGCACCTTGCCGGAGAAGTTTTTGATGACGCAGGGGCCCTGCGGCGACTTCTTGACGAACATTTCGGGCACGAGGCTGAGTCCCATGCCGAGGGCGACCAGATTGTAGAGGGTGGTCAGCTGGCTGGTGGTGCAACTCACGTTGCGGGCCACGTGTTCGGCCTTGCAGAAGGCGTCGACCTGGGCGCTGAGGCAGTGCATGGGCTGGAGCACGATGGCGTCCTGTCCGTCGAGCATGGAGAGTTTCAGGTCGCCGGTGCCGCTGAGGGGATGGCCCTTGGGCAGGATGGCGAAGAGTTCCTCCACGAAGAGTTTTTCCTCGGCCAGGTGGGGTTCCTCGACCGGCGGGCTCATGATGGCGCAGTCGATCTCCGCCCGCACCAGTTTGCGGGTGAGCTGGTCCGTGGTGTCCTCGCAGATGTGCAGCTCGGAATCGGGGAAGCGTTGACGCAGTTCGTTCAGGGCGTCGGGCAACAGAAAGGGGGCGATGGTGGGGATGGCGCCGATGGTGAGGCTGCCTTTGCCGGAGGACACGTCCTGTTGCACGGCGTTGGCGGCCGAGTTGACCTCGGCGAGAATGCGCTGGGCGCGGGGGAGCAGGATGCGGCCGGAGGGCGTCATCTGTACGCTGCGACCGAGCCGGTCGAAGAGGCGCTGGTCCAGTTCGCTTTCCAGCTTCAGAATTTGCTGACTGAGCGAAGGTTGGGTAATTCCGCACCGTTCGGCTCCCCGACTGAAGGATCCGGTTTCGGCGACGGCCACAAAATATCGTAACTGGTGTAGTTCCATAGTCCGAAGCTATATAATAGATGACCGCTTGACGCAAGCCGTTCGTATAAATTATTCTTTCTTTTTTTTATTCTTTTCATTGGAGCTTCCACATGCCCCCCGTCGACCTCGTTAAACTCGCCTCCGCCTATTGGCGATCCTCCGCTTTGACCGCGGCGGTGGAACTGGGCATTTTCGAAGCGCTTGCGCAAAATTCCGCCTCCCCGGAGGCCCTGGGCCGTTCTCTGGAGTGTTCCCTTCCCCATCTGGAAGCCCTGCTCGACGCGCTGTGTGGAATGGGGGTGTTGGAAAAGAGTGGAAACCTCTATGGGATTCCAGCCTCGCAAAGCCCGTACCTTGACCCGGGTTCTCCGGACTGTATGCTGGACGCGTTTCGGTTCAACCGGGATCTGGCGGGATTGTGGATGCGGTTGCCGGAATGCGTACGGGAGGGAACGCCGGCGATGCCGAACAACCCTCATCTGGGAGAGGATCCGGAGCGGACCCGTCGATTTGTGCGGGGGATGCACAGTCGGGCGGGGATCATGGCCCGGGGATTGTTGCCGCATGTGGTGCCGGAACCCGGTTCGCGCCTGCTGGACGTGGGGGGAGGCCCGGGCACCTTCAGCATGAAGCTGGCCGAACGCGATCCCTCCCTGGAGGTCACGGTGTTGGACCTGCCGCCGGTGGCGGCCGCGGCGCGGGAGATCCACGCGGGGAATCCGGCCCTGGAACGGGTGAGGTTCCGGGGAGGCGATTACCACGAGGCGGATTATCCGAAGGAGGTGGACATGCTCCTGTACTGCGGGGCGCTGCACCAGGAGCCGGAGGAGGTCGCACCGGATCTGTTCCGGAAGATGTACGAGGCGTTGAAGCCGGGAGGGCGGCTGGTGGTGGTGGACCTGATGCTGGACGCGGACCGGGCCACGCCGTCGTACTCGGCGTTGTTCCAGTTGAACATGATGTTGATGCGTCCGGCATCGAGGGTCTACACTTCGAAACGCCTGAAAGAGCTGTTGCGGGAGGTCGGGTTCGCGTCGCCCGAGGAGGTGGAGGTGGCGGGCACGCCGTATCGGCTGGTGCGGGCCGCGCGCCCCGGGGATGCGGGTTGAAGGCGGCGGGATTCGGGGTAGGGTGGAGTCTCGAACCCACCCTTTTCAAGGAAAACGTATGAAACAACCCCGCATTGAAATCTATTACGCCGACACCTGCGGCCTGTGCCACAAAGCTATGGACTATTTCCGGTCCAGAAATTTACATTTTGACGCCTATGAAGTCGAGTACGACGCGGAGAAAGACGACTGGGTGCCGGGGCCGGTGGTGGACGAGATGAAATCCCGGGCGGGGGACGTGGATTTCGTGCCGCAGATTTTCGTGGACGGCGACGCGCACATTCCGGGCTGGAAGACGTTGGAGCCGATGATCGAATCGGGCGCGTTCGACCGTCTGCTGGAGGAGCGGAGCTGAGAAGGGACCGTTTGTTTAAACAGTCAGCTCTTTTTTCAGCCCTTTGACGCTTTTCAGGTCCACGCTCCGGTCGTCCCAGGCGACGCGCACGGTGTCGCCGTTGAAATGGAGATCCACGGGGCGGTCGGGTTTCCGGTGCTTGAGGACGGCGGCGATGGCGAAGGCGACCTCCGCGCCGTCGCCGCGCTGGAAATTCCAGACCTCGTCGGGCTGCGCGAGCCGGTTTCCGTCGTAGATGGATTCCGGAGTCAGCTGTTGAAGTGTTTCGACCGCCTTCGAGGTGCGATCGTTCCGGAGGGCGTCGACGACCACCGGGTTGCGTTCCAGCGCGGCTTTCACGTACGGTTGCCAATCGGTGCGGGTGAGATCGCGGTAGGCGTAGAAGGCGAGATCCACGACGGGATGGGTGTCGCGCATGCCCTCCAGTTCCTCCATGACGCGGTCGCGTCCCCATTCGGCCTTCAGTTCGACGGGTTTGGAGGGGGTGAAGCGTTTCTCCTCAGGCAGGCGGGGCTGGATGTGGCAGAACTCGACCAGCAGTTGTCCCACGTTGCGCGCCTTAGCGTTGGTGCAACTGAAGGCGTCGAGCAGCAGGGCCAGGTCTTTTTCCTTCCGCAGGTCGAGGTTCGGATTCTGGCGGAAGAAGTCCTCGAAGGTGTTGAGCACGATGCGCCCCTCCAGCGGTTCGGGGAAGTACTCGTAGGCGTCGATCTCCTCCAGGAGTTTGTCCCGGGTCTCGTCGCTGACGCGGTAGCTGCTGCCGTGTTCGTAGGCGTAGACCTTTTCCGCCTCGATGTAGCGGTGGCCGCCGTGGCGCTCTTGGCGGACCTGGAAACATTTCTGGAGGGGAGAGTGCTGGCGGAGGAAGTTGGCCAGGATCTCCATGTCGATGGGCGTGGTGAGATAGGCTTCGAGCTGTTCGATGTTCCGCTCGTAGGAGTCGGGGTCGATGGTGGCCTCCGGATACATGGTGTGGATGTAGCCGGTGTTGTTGGCGACGATGGTGATTTTCTCGTTGCGGATGGCGCGCTGGGCCTTCCAGGAGATCTCGCTGCCGTTGAACCACATGTTTTTGGTGACGATGCGGCGGTTGTTGGTGATGATGCCCTCGCGCACGTTCACGAAATTCTGGGAGTGGAGGGGGGTGGCCAGAAGGAGGATGTCCTCGAGTTCGACGCCGCAGACGATGAACAGGGCGGCGGCGTAGAGGGTGGACAGGGAGACGCATTCGCCGGCGCCGGCCTGGTAGCCGTCCTTGTAACGGAAGGCGTCCATGGCCTCCACGGTTTCGGTTTTCCAGTAGGGGATGATGTCGTCGGTGTATTTGTCCAGACCGAAGTGGCGGCGGATATCGAGGTCGAAGTAGTACTTGTCCCCCTCGTAGCCGAAGAGGGCGTTGCTCTGTTTGAGAATCTCCGGGTCGATGATGCCCTCGAAGCGTTTCATCTCGCGCTGTTTGGTGGTGAGGCCCCAGGTATCGAGGTCCAGGTTGAAGTCGTAGGTGTCCATGATGTGTTGCTTCAACCGCTGGACCCGGCGGTAGGGAGTCTTGTTTTCCACCTTTTTCGCCCAGTCCTCCTCCCGCCATTTCCAGACCCGGGGGGACATGATGTTGGCCAGCACGAGGGCGTAGAGCAGTTCGGGGAACACGAAAATTTCCATGTCCCCGAGGGTGATGGCGCTTGAATATTTCTCCAAGGTGTAATTGGATTCCCAGTCTTGTTGACGCATCATTGTTTCCTGATTGTCTTGCGGAGATGAAAGATTTAGCATGAAAGACACCCAGTGTATGCGATCTTGAACGATTTGCAACGTGCGGCCCTTGCCATGACAGAAGAAAACGACCCCCAAAAATCCGAAGAAGCGAAGCCCGAAGAGCTGGAATCCCTGGTGGGCGGGCTGGACCTGACCCCCGATTGGGCGAAAGGCGACCCCGGCGTGACCCAGACGCCGCCGGAGCGGAAGGGCGGTCGTCCGTCCGGACCCCGGGCGCCGCGATCGTCCTCGCGGAGAGGGTTGCAGGGCGTGCGGGTCAAGCCCCGGCGGAGTGACGGCGGCGGACGTGGAGGCGATCGGCGATCGTCCGGAGGCCCCGGCGGCGATTTTCGAGGCGCGCCGCGCCGCGAGCGTCCGCCCCGGGTGCCGGTGCACGTGGATTTCATTCCGGAAAAGAAGCGCCTGAGCAAGGTGGTCAAGGTGATCCGGCAATCCCATCGCGTGTATCCGTTGCACGTGGTGGCGGAGAAATTCATGGAGAATCCGGCGTTCATTTCCATGAAGTATACGGTGCGGGAAAAATCGGAGGGGGCCGAGGATTTTTATTTCTACATCTGCAAAGCCAACGGCATGGTGTTCACCGACGAGCAGGCCTGCGTCCAGTACGTGGTGGAACACGGGTTGGAAGCCAATTACGAAACGGAGACCCGCGAAGTGGAGCCGCCGAAAGGCAACTTTGTCTGCGTGGGTCGGCACCGCAGGAGCGGTCGTTTGATCGGTCCACCCAACTGGCACGGCTACCAGGCGCGGATGGAGGAGGTTCGCCAGGAAGTGGCCGAGGGCACGCCGCCGGAGGTGTTTTCGTCGGACGTCGAGATGGTGCGGGACGAGGAGGTGATCGAGGCGTGGAAAAAAGAGGCCGCGACCCAGACCTTCTACCGTCGGAAGCTGGAGGAAAAAGAGCGGAAGAAGGACGCTCCCTCCACCTCAGAGGCGGAAAAGCCGAACGCGGATGCCTCGGAAGAGACCGGGGAGACGCCCGAGGCCGCCGAATCCACGGAAGCCTCCGAGGCGTCGCCGTCGGATCAAGCGGAACCCGAGACTTCGGATGGAGAGAAGACGGAGGCGTCCGAACCGGAGGAGGTCGCGGCGGAACCCGAAACCGAGACGGAGTCCGAACCCGCGGAGGAACCCGAGGCCGAAGAGGAACCTCCGGCCGTGGAGGAGGAGCCGGTGGACGACCGTCCGTTCGATTTGACCCGCGAACAGGCGGAAGAGGAATTTAAACAGGCCTATCTTTCCCGGTTGGTGGGGAAATCCAAGCGTGCGATCATGCCCGGATATCTACTGCCGAAAATGACCGACCCGAGTCTGGAGTCGTTGACCCGATATCACTTGAACCGGGAATGCCATCGACCCAATTCGATCATCTTCGCGTTGCGTCCGGCCTTCAAACACATGCGCCTCCAGGTATTCCGGTACGACGGGGAGTTGATGGTGGGCGGCATGCGGCAGTCGCCTTTGCCGGAGGATCAGAATGTCACTCCGGAAATCCGGAACATCATCGATTATGTGGCGGCGCATCCGGGATGCAATACGCAGGAGGCGCTCCAGTCGGTATCGAACACGACGGGCGAGGTGCCGGCCGAGACGGTGTCCCATTTCCGCTGGTTGATCGAGAAGGGGCATCTGTTGGAGTTCCACGACGGCACGCTGCATCTGCCGCACGGACAAAAGAAATAGGTTTTCTTTCTTTTCCGGCATGTCCGATCCCGCGTCCATTCCGATGACGGAGAATCTGCGCCGTCTGGCCCGCCTGAAAAAGCTGGCGTCCTGGCTGGATTCGGCCGTGGAGATTCCCCTGACGGGTCAGCGCATCGGCATGGACAGCCTGTTCGGGCTGATTCCCGTGGTTGGCGATTTTGGCTCCGCGCTGGTGTCGCTGTATATCGTGCGCGAGGGCATGAAATTCGGCCTGCCAATGCACGTGGTGTTGCACATGCTGTTGAACATCGCGACCGACGCCGTGATCGGGTCGATCCCCGTGGCCGGGGATTTGTTCGACATCGGCTTCAAGGCGAATCTGCGGAACGTGGCCCTGATGGAACCCTACGTATAGCGCGGGGGTCAGGGGGCCATGTTCCGAAGCACCTGGAAGTAGGGGGAGTCGGAATGAATCAAAAGTTCCACCTGTTTCCCGAGCGTGTGTTCGTAACTTTCGAGGGTGCGCAACAGGGCGTAGAATTCGGCGCCCGCAGTGTAGGCCTGGTTGTAAATACGGGTGGCCTCCGCGTCGGCCTCGCCCCGGATCACTTCCGCCTTGCGACGGGCCTCGGAGCGGATGTCGGCGAGTTGTCGGGCGGTTTCCCCGCGAATTCGAGACGCTTCGCCTTGTCCCTCGGATCGGAACTGCTCGGCGATGCGCTGTCGTTCGGACCGCATGCGTTGGAAGACCTGTTCGCGCACCGACGGAATGTAGTTCAGGCGTTTGATGCGCACGTCGACCAGTTCAATGCCGTATTCCTCGGGCATGCCGGCGCTGGCCTCTTTCAGAATATCCCGGGTGAGGGTGCCGCGTCCGACGCGGATTTCCTTGGTGAGGTCTTTTTCCTTGTCCTCCGGGCCCACCACGTCGACGCGCTCGAGCACCTCTTCGGTCACTTCCCAGTCCTTTGAGCGAACGATTTCGACCAGCTCCGTGCTGGAGATGTTGTTTCGCACGGCGGAATCGATGATGTCGTCCAGACGGGTTTGCGCGCCGGTTTCGTCGGTGACGCTTTCGAGGAAGGTGAGGGGATCGACGATGCGCCAACGGGCGGTGGTGTCGATGGAGATGAATTCCCTCCCGCGGGTGGGGATTTGATTGGGATCCCCGTCCCAGGCGATGAGGCGTTTATCGAAGAACCGGACCTCCTGGATGAAGGGAGCCTTGAAATGAATGCCCGGATCGGTGACGGGATCGCCGATGGCTTTGCCGAACTGCAGCACGATGGCTTGTTCGGCCTGTTCGACCACGTAGGCCGAATTCAAGCCGACGAAGCCGAGAACGACCAGCAGCACGAGCACGGTTGATTTTGCGGCGGCGTGTTTCATTGTCCACCTCCCTGGGTGCGGTTTTCACCAAGATTCAGTAGCGGCACCGGTGCGACGCCGCCTTCCTCCAACACGACGACTCTGCCGAGTTTCGGGAGTACCTTGTCGATCATTTCGAGATAGAGGCGTCGACGGGTGATGTCGGGGGCTTCGTTATAGGCGGAGAGAAGCGATGTGAAGCGGGCGGCCTCGCCTTTGGCCTGGTTGGTGCGTTCGGCGCGATAGGCTTCGGCCTCCGCCACGGTTTGATCCGCCTCGCCCTGGGCTCTGGGGAGGATCTGGTTGCGGTGTTTCTCGGCTTCGTTGATGAGTTTTTCCCGTTGCTGCCGGGCCTCGTTCACTTCGTTGAAGGCCGATTTCACCGGATCGGGCGGGGTGACGTCCTGCAACTCGATGCGTTCAATACTGACGCCAAGGTTGTAGGTGGCGAGAATGCGTTGCATTTCCGAACGGGCCTCCTCGGCGATGGCCACCCGGCCGACGGTCAGGACTTCGCTGCCCAGTCGGTTGCCCACGATCCGCCGCATGACGGCTTCGGACACGTCGCGGATGGTGTCGTCCCTGTCGCGCACCTCGAACAAATATTTCACCGGGTCGGTGACACGGTACTGCACGACCCATTCCACGTCGATCACGTTCAGGTCGCCGGTCAGCATGAGGGATTCGTCGGTCATGCCGGAGGTTTTGGCGTACTGGGAGCGGCGGTCGGCACGGGTGGTGCGGAAGCCGAACTCCTCTTTCAGCACGCGTTCCGTGGGCACGAAGGTTGCGGTATCGATACCGAGGGGCAGTTTGAAATGCAGGCCCGGGCCTTTGGTGCCGATGACGTCGCCGAAGCGTTGGATCACGGATTTTCCTTCGGGCGCCACGCTGTAGACGGAGGATTTCACTCCGGCCACGATGACAAGCACCAGAAAGATGCCTCCCGCGATGCGCAGGATGTGTTTGATGGACTGCGGATCGAACTCCGGCAGTTGTTGTTGGTAGGAACTCATGCGCGCACCGTAGCGCCCCGGACTCCCCTTAGCAACAGGGAACCGGGGGGAGTTCCCGCGGTGCGCGCAGGGGAAGGGTATCCTATGGCAACGTGTTCACAGGGTTCCGGGCCGTTGCCTTGGGGTGTCGGGCAGGAATGCCCAACCTCCATACATGCGTGGTGGCGGGAATTTGGCTTGGCGGGGTGAAAGCGGGGTGGTAGGGTTCGGTCATGGCAAAGCACAATCAAAAAGGCGTCGGGTGCGGCGTGTTCCTGGTCTTGTTGGGCGTGGGCTTGATCGCGCAGCGGATGGGATGGTTCCGGCTTGATACGGTGTGGTTGTTGCCGGCGGCGTTGATCGCGGTGGGGCTGGCGCAGATTTTCGACGCGTTGCGGGGGTAGGCGTCAGGGTCGGCGATAGCCGCCGGGCACGCCGTCGGGCGAGAGGACCCACTGCCAGAGCTGCAGATACCGGGCGCGGAAGCCTCCGGCGGAGCTGAGCAGATAGAAGGTCCACATTCTTCGGAAGCGCTCGGTGTATTTGTCGGGATCGAGGGCGTGAAGTTCCGGCCAGGCCTCGCTGAAATTCCGGTGCCAGGCCATGAGGGTTTGGTCGTAGTCGGCTCCGAAGTTGTGCAGATCCTCGACCACGAGCCGCTGTTCCAGTCGTTTGGCGATCTGCGCGGCGGAAGGGAGAAAGCCGTTGGGAAACACGCGGCGGGCGTGCCAGCTGTGGGTGGTGTTCATCGAAACGGGCGCGCCGATGGTGTGGAGCAGGAACAGGCCGTCGGGTTTGAGGCAGCGGCGCACCATGCGGAAGTAGGCGGGGTAGTTTTTGAGGCCCACGTGTTCGAACATGCCGATGGAGGCGACGCGGTCGAACTTTCCCTCGTAGGTGCGGTAGTCCCGGAGCAGGATTTCCACGGGCAGGTCCCGGCAGCGTTCCTCCGCGTAGCGTTGTTGTTCGCGCGACACGGTGAGGCCGACCACTTCGACGCCGTATTCGCGGGCGGCGTATTCGCAGAACCCGCCCCAGCCGGCTCCGATGTCCAGCACCCGCATGCCGGGGCGGAGGCCCAGCTTGCGGCAGACGAGGTCGAGTTTGTGCTCCTGGGCCTCGGCCAGCGTGTCGGCCTCGTGTTGCCAGAACCCGCAGGAATAGACGAGGCGCGGGTCCAGCATGCGGGTGTAGAGTTCGTTGCCGATGTCGTAATGACGTTCGCCGACCTGAAAGGCGCGGGAGAGGGACTGCAGATTACAGAGGCGGGCCTGGAGGAAGCCGAGGAGTTTGATGGGGATCGAGGAGGGGCGTCGGTGGCCGTGAGTACGCAACAGACGGCAGATCAAGTCGTCCACGCGTTCCGCGTCCCACCATCCGGCCGTGTATGCGTCGCCCAGTCCGACCCCTCCGTACAGCGCAAGATGTCTCCAAAGCCGGCTGTCGTGGAGTTGCAGATCCCACGGCCGGTCACCGTTGATTCGGATGTCCGCCTGTTCAAAAAACGCACGGGGATGTGACATGTCGACCCTCCGTTTGAGGATGCCAGTAAACCAGAGTTTCCAGCCGGATGCAATGGTTTCAAGGATCCGTAGTTTTCCGGAGAGAGGGGGTCAGGAGGGGGGAATTCGAAGGGATTCGCCGTTCTCCTCCGGACCGAGTTCGAGCAGAAAGGGGCCGGCGCGTTCCGCCCAGGTTTCGGGGTCGTCATGCTCACTGGCGCGTTCACCGTAGCGGAGTTTCAACATGTCGGTGTTGATCACGCCGGGTTGAAGTGGCACCACCGCCATGCTTTCGGGGATTTCCATGGCGACGGATTTGCTGAGCCCCTCCACCGCGTGTTTGGAGGTGCAATAGCCGGAGATTTCACTGTAGCCGCGGACGCCGGCTCCACTGCTGAGGTTGACGATCACCCCTTCGCCACGCTGGATCATCGCCGGGAGAAAGGCGCGCATGACGTTGGCGACCCCTTTGACGTTCACGTCGATCACCTGGTCGAATTTGGCCGGGGGAATATCCGTAAAGGGCGCGTTGGGGTGGATGGTTCCGGCGTTGTTGATCAGCAGATCCGGAGGCCCGCCGGCTTTCAGGATTCGGTCCACCCAGGCTTTCACGGCCCGGACGTCGGTGACGTCCACTTTTTGAAAGGCGTCGTCGGGTCCGGGGGTGTGGTTCAGGCTTCGAATGGCGTCCATATCGCGGGCGCAACCGATCACGCGGTGTCCGTTGCGGGCGAACCAGTGAACGAGGGCGCGTCCCAACCCGCGGGACACGCCGGTGATGACGATGCGTTTGGAGGAGGAGTCGGTCATGAGAACAGCTCGCTGATGGAGTCGATGGTGTGGGCGGTGTCGGGAAGCCGGTTCTCGTCGCCGGGACTGAATTTTCCGGTGCGGACCAGACAGCCCCGGAGTCCGGCGTCGACCGCCGCGGCGACATCGGCCTCGGCGTCGTCTCCCACCATGAGGCAGTCGCCCGGGTCGAATCCGGTGGAGGCGACGACGGCGTGGAAAAAGTCCGGACTGGGTTTTCCGGTAACCACGGCCTCCACGCCGGCGGCCCATTCGATGGCGTGAATGAAGGCTCCGGCGTCGAGTTTGAATCCCTCGTCGTCTTTAAAGTACTTGTTGTATCCGATGCCGATCAGTGGGGCGCCTTCCCGGCAGAGGGTGAAGGCGCGGTTGAGGGAGTCGTAGTGGAGCCCCTCCCGGGCGTCCCCGAGCACCACGGCGTCGGGGTTGTGTCCGGCGGCGACCTCTTCGAATTCCGCGGCGAGGTCGGAGTGGACGAGGCAATAGGGATGGAGGTCGTGGTCGCGGACATAGGCCATGGCGGCCATGGGAGCGGTGAAGAGTTCGTCGTCCTTTAACGGGATGTCCATGTCGTGGAGCTTGTCGAGAATGCGGTGTCGGCTTTTGGTGGCGGTGTTGGTGACGAACCGCAACACGAGCCCCGCCTGCCGGGCGCGCTCTACCGTCTCCACCGCGCCATCGAGCCGGTGTCCGCCCTCATACAGGACGCCGCTGAGGTCGAGAAATAGCGCTTTTACGTGGTGTGGATTCATGGAGTACCCCTTGCCTATATCCTTATTATATCGGGAGAAAGGAGATGTGCAACGGGGCGAAGCGTGTCCGTCGCCTGGTTACCGATTTCAGGTGAATTTACATCCCCTTTTAATCGATCGCAGCGATGAGGGCGGATTCCGGGTTGCAAACGGTCCCGAAGAGGTGAGACTGCTTTTTTCGGCCCCGGGCTGCGAACGACCACCAATCCGCCAGAGAGGAATTGACTTTCTTTGTTAGTTTAACTAATAATTAATTTGTCTTTCTATCAAATGGATTGTACGTTCCGTTTTGTTTTCAAAATCCATGTCAGGACCTATGATGAAATCGACTTTGTATTCGGCGCTTTCGCTTTTTCTCGTGTGTGTATTCACGGCCTGTGGCCGGCCGCCCACCTCCGGCGGTCCGGGAGGCGGAGGCGATATGCCCACCAACGTGGTCGGCGCGCCGGTCACCGTCACGAACCTCCAGGTGGAGGTGAAGCTGGTGGGCACCTTCGAGGCGCCCGAGGACGTGAACATCCTGACGGAGGTGTCCGGAGAGGTGCTGGAAATGCCGGTGCGCGAAGGGGCGCGGGTGGAAAAGGGAGATTTGCTGGTGCGGTTGGACGACGCCCGCATCACGGCCCGGTTGAAGGAGGCGCGGTCGCGTCTGTCTCTGGCGGAGGCCACGTTCAAGCGAACCCGCACCTTGCGGGAAAGTCAGAGCATCAGCGAGCAGGAGTTCGACGAGGCGCAGGCGGCCGTGGATCAGGCCGAGGCATCGATCGAGGTGCTGGAGGAGGAGTTGGAGGACACCCGGATTCACGCGCCGATGGCGGGGACGGCGGGGGAGCGCATGGTCAGTCCCGGCCAGGTGGTGCAGGTTGGCGAGGAATTGATGCGGTTGGTGCAGACGGACCCGCTGGAAATCCGCTTTGAAGTGCCGGAGCGCAGTTTGAGCGCGGTGGAACCCGGCTTGAAGGTGGAGGTGACGACCGACGCCTATCCGGGAGAGACCTTCGAGGGGGAGGTGGTGTATCTGGCGCCGGAATTGCGTCGGACCACCCGGACATTGCCGGTGAAGGCGGAGGTGTCCAACGGGGACGGACGTTTGAAACCTGGGATGTTCGGGAACGTGGGGCTGGTGGTGCGTGAAATCAAGGATGCGATGTTCGTGCCCGAGTCGGCGGTGCAGCAGCGGGGCACCTCCACGATGGTGATGGTGCGGGACGCGTACGGCCGGGCTGAAATGCGCACGGTGACCGTTGGAGAGCGGCAGGGCGGACGGATGCAGATTGTCGAGGGGCTGACTCCGGACGATGTGGTGGTGGCCGAAGGCTTGATCAAGACGCAGCCGGGCCAGATGTTGCAGTTCACCGGCGATTCCGAGAACTACGGGCTGAAACCGGAGACGCTTCCGACGCCCGTGCCCACTCCGACGCCGTCCCCGTCGGCCGAAGAAGGAGAGGACACGACCCCAGAGGCGGAGGCGTAAGATGGCATCTTTCAGCGATCCTTTTATCCGTCGCCCGGTGGCGACGATCATGTTGAACCTGTCCCTGGTGATCTTCGGGCTGCTGGGGTTGCAGCGGTTGCCGGTGCGGGAATTGCCGGACGTGGACGCGCCGGTGGTGAACGTGTTGACGGTGTATCCGGGCGCCAGCGCGTCCGTGGTGGAATCGGAGGTGACGGAGGTGCTGGAGGACGCCATTTCGGGGGTGGACCAGATCAAAATTCTCAGTTCCACCAGCCGGGAGCAGGTGAGCAGCATCGGAATCGAGTTCAACACGGGGCAGGATATCGAAATCGCCGCGCAGGACGTGCGGGACGCGGTGTCGCGCACGCTGGAGTCGCTGCCGGACGATGTGGAGGACCCGACGGTCAGCAAACAGGACGCCAACGCGCAGCCGGTGATGTGGGTGTCGTTTTACAGCGACCGGTTCACGACGACGGAATTGACCCGAATCGCGGACGAACAGGTGCGGGAGCGGCTGCAGACGGTGCCGGGGGTGAGCAACGTGATTATCGGCGGGGAGAAACGGCGGGCGATCCGGTTGCGACTGGACAGTCGGCGGATGGCGGCGCGCGAGGTGACGGTACAGGACATCGACCGGGCCCTGGGCGAACAGAACGTGGAGTTGCCGAGTGGCCGGATGGAAAGCCGGGACCTGGAGTTGACGTTACAGTCCCAGGGGGAACTCAAATCGCCGGAGGAATTCGAGCGGCTGGTGCTGCGCCAGGAGGGCGACAGCGTGGTGTATTTCGGCGACGTGGGCGAGGCGGAATGGGGGGTGGAGGACGAGCGGGCGATCGCCCGGTTTAATTCCCGACCCTCGGTGGGGCTGGGTGTGGTGCGGCAGTCCAAGGCCAACACCCTGGAGGTGGCCTCCGGGGTGAAGGCGATGATGGACGAACTCGCGCCCACGCTGCCGGAAGGTATCCAATACGACTTCCCGTACGACGAATCGGTGTTCGTGGAGCGGGCGGTGATCGAGGTGTGGCAAACGCTGGCCATCGCCTTCGTGCTGGTGGTGCTGACGATCTTCGTGTTTCTCCGCAGTCCCCGCGCGACCTTGGTGCCGGTGATGGCGATTCCGGTGTCGATCGTGGCCACCTTCGGCTGCATGTACGGCCTGGGCTTCAGCGTGAACATTTTCACCCTGTTGGCGCTGGTGTTGGCGATCGGGCTGGTGGTGGATGACGCGATTGTGGTGTTGGAGAACATCTACCGGCACCTGGAGGAGGGCAAGAAGCCGATGGACGCGGCCTTTATGGCGATGAACGAGATTTCCTTCGCGGTGATCGCGACCACGCTGTCGCTGGTGGCGGTGTTCCTGCCGCTGGCGTTCATCGGGGGGGATCACCGGTCGGCTTCTGCTTGAGTTCGCGGTGGCGCTGTCCTGTGCGGTACTGGTGTCGAGTCTGGTGGCCCTGACCCTGGCGCCGATGGTGGGCGGCCGGGTGCTGCGGGCGGAGAACACGGAAGAGCACGGAAAGGTCTTCAAAGCGTTCGAGCGATTTTTCGACCGTCTGGGGGTCCGGTACGACCGTGCGCTGGCCTGGACCCTGCGCCACCGTCTGGCGGTGATGGTGTTCGGCGGTCTGTCGGTCGTGTTGTCCGGATACTTTTTCATGCATTTGGACAAGGCCTTCCTGCCGGAAGAAGACAAAGGCCGCATTCTGTTTATGGCGTTCACGCCACAGGGGTCGACTCCGGAGTTCACGGACCGCATGGTGCGACAGATCGAAGACATTCTGCACGACACGCCGGAGGTCGACGCGTTTTTCTCGGCGGTGGCGTTGCCGTTTGAAGGTCCGGGAAACGCCACGCAGGCGTTTGTGTTTTCGCGTCTCAAAGACGGCGATCGCAAGCACGTGCGGGACATCGTGGCGGGCCCCAACGGCCTGCAGGCAAGGTTGTGGATGGAGGTGGAGGGGGCGATCGCCGTGCCGATTCTTCCGAAGGCGGTGGACGTGAGTTTCGGGCAACCGTACGAACTGATTCTGCAGCATCCGAACCTGGAGCGGTTGAACGAGGTGACGCAGATGATCACGGGCAAGCTGTATGAAGGAGGCTGGGTATCGAACGTGCGTCCGCAGTTCGAGCTGAATAAACCGGAGGTGCGGGTGACCTTCAACCGCGATTTGGCCGCCGATCTCGGCGTGTCCATTGCCGAGATCAGCCGCACGCTGCAGGTGAAATTCGGCGGGGTGGATTTGAGCGACATCAAGTTGGACGGCAAACAATACGAGGTGATCGCGCGACTGGCGGCGGAGAATCGGATGACGCCGGAGGATTTGAAGGACGTGTATGTCCGGTCCGATTCCGGGGAGCTGATCCCGTTAAGCGCGGTGGTGCGGTTGGAGGTCGCCACGGGTCCGAATCAGATTTCAAGGTATCAACGTCGGCGCGCTTCGATTATCGAAGGCACTCCGGCGGGCATGACGCTGGGCCGGGCGGTGGAGGAGACCGAGGCGATGCTGGCCGAGCACCTTCCGCCGGACGTGAGTTACACCTGGGGCGGGGAGGCCCGCGATTTGCAGGAATCCTCCAGCGACATCTACGCGTTCTTCCTGCTGGCGGTGGTGGTGGTGTACATGGTGCTGGCCGCGCAGTTCGAGAGTTTCGTGCACCCGTTCACGGTGATGCTGTCGCTTCCACTGGCGTTTTTGGGCGCGTTCGCGCTGTTGTATGGGCTGGCCTGGACCAACGTGCTGGGCGAGATGCTGTACGGCTGGGTGAACTACGCGCCGGAGCCGGCTCCGGACTGGGCGGTGTGGGCGCAGAAGCTGGTGCCGCGCATCTCCTCCATGAACCTGAATATTTTCAGCCAGGTGGGGCTGGTGCTGCTGGTGGGACTGGTGACGAAAAACTCCATTCTACTGGTGGAGTTCGCCAACCAGCTCATGGCGGCGGGAAAAAGTGCGAAGGAGGCGATGCGGGAGGCGGGCCAGAAGCGGCTGCGGCCGATTCTGATGACCAGTATGGCGACGATCATGGGCATTCTGCCGATCGCCATCGGATTCGGAGACGCGGCGGAAAGCCGGCGTCCGCTGGGCGTGGTGGCCGTGGGCGGGATGATCAGCTCCACCATCCTGACCCTTCTGGTGATCCCGGTGATCTACACGCTACTGGCCGAGTTGCAGGAGAAGTTCCGCGGGAAGAAGACGGACTGAAAGGTCCTGTTTATAGAAACCACGGAAAACACAGAACACACAGAATGCTCTAAAAGGTCAGGCTCCGGCCGGGACGTACCACACGCCTGATTCCGGGTCGCGTTCCGCGTGGGGAACCCGTTCGGGGGTGAGGGTGTCGGTGACGAGTTGGATGGCGCGGGTGTGGTGCCCCGCGTTTTCCAGCGTGCAGCCGAATCCCTCCTCCACCAACACGTCGAGGAACATGTCGCCGTGGGGATGGGAGGACACGGGTTCGACTCCCCGTTTCCCCTGTTTTTCGCTCCGGAGTTCCGCGTCGTCGATTTCAATCGGGCCGAGATCGGTTTCCACGCGCACGACGGGTTCCTGATGGGTGCGGGTGGCGTGTTTCAGGGAGACGTCCACGGACAGGCCGTTGGCGAGGCGGAAGCGGACGTCGCAGTTGTCGAAGGTGTCGATATCGGGTCGGACCTGGAAGAGGCGCCCGGTGACGGAGGTGGCCTCGGCCCAGCTCCAGTAGGCGTCGCCCGCGAGAAACAGGGCCAAATTGAGGTAATGGGCAAAGGCGTTTTGGAGGGGGGAGTCGTTGACCGCCACGCCGTCGACCTCTTTTTTCCCCACCCAGCCGTTGCGGCCGTAGTACCGGTCGCCCCGCGGCCATTGGCCGGTGACCCGCAGGCTTCGGACTTCCCCCCATTCCCCGCAGACGAGAGCGTGTTTGAGCTTGCGGATGGTCCGGTTATGGAGGTGTTGGAATCCGACGAACACGCGGCGGCCCGACCGTTGTTCCGCCTCCCGCATGGTCCGCCAGTCGTCCAGACTGCCGGCGGCGGGTTTTTCCAGCAGGATATTGGCTCCGGCCTCCAGCGCGCGCAGGGTGAGGTCCCGGTGGGCGGGAATGCCCACGGGGAGACAAATCCAGTCGGCGGCGCGTTCGCGGCAGAGCGCGTCCATGTCGGGATAGGTCCGCACGCCGCGCGCGTCGAGTTTGGCGAGGGGAGAGGCGGCTTGATCGGGGTTCACCACCACGGCGTCGCGGAGTTGGATACGGTCGCGGTCGTGAAGGTGGAGAAGGTGATTGACGTAGAGGCCTCCGTATCCGGTGACGCCGACCAGGCTGACGGTGGGGAGTTTCCGACGGGTTCGTGGTTCCTCACGGACGTTTTCGGCGGGTTGGGAATCTTCGAGGGGAGAATGGCGGTGGGTCACGCGGAGGCGGCTCCTGACTGTCGGGGGTTGGGAACCCGGAGCACCCGGTGGCGGCCATCGGGTTCGGGTCGATTGAAATAAATCCACGCGCCGTCGGGACTGAAGGCGGGGTGGGGATGAAACGGATGGGCGGCGCCGAGGCGGCTTTCGGCCAGGAACAGGCGTTCGCCCGTGGCCGTGTCGATGAGAACGATGTGGCTGATGTGGTCGGTGTCCTGCCATCCCTTGCCCGGTTTGTCGTGGGGGCCGGTGGTGTCGACCACGGCCCAGCGTCCGTCGGGGCTGATGTTCACGTGCCAGTCGCGGTCGGCCTCGCTGATGAGTTTCGGGGCGCGGTCGTCCGGGAAGAATTCGTAGATGCCGCGGGGGCCGCGGGGGCTGTCGCCGTAGGCCACGCCGATGGCGGTGGTTCGGTGGAAGCACCAGCGTTCGTGTCCGATGCAGAGTCCGCTGCCGGACTGGTCGAACAGGCAGACGCCTTCCGGCGCTTTTTCGGGGTGGTGGCCCCAGACGCGGTCGGTGACGGATTCGGTGCGGCCCTCGTGGGAGAAGCCGACCCAGGATTCGTCGTGGGGGCAGAAGTGAAAATGGTTGGCCAGCCAGTCTTTGTCGAGATGGCGTTCGGCGCGCCCGTCGTCGACGTGGACGCAGAGGTAGCCGTACCGGCCGTCGTGCCGGTGTTCCAGCAGTACGCGTCCGCCGTCGGCCGAAATGGCGGGGAGGAGTCCCTTGGCGGGAACGCCTTCCAGTTTGGTGACCCGTTTTCCGGATCCGGGACCGTCGGCGAGGCCGTCGAACACCCAGAGTTCTTCGGGGGTGGCGGCGGCGACACGCCCGGTGTCCCGGGCGACGTCGAACCAGATGTATTCCAGATTTTCGGTGAGGGGGAAGCGCCCGAGTTCGACGGAGGTGCCCGTGCCGGGATCGATCCGGCACAGGCACACCGCGTCGTTTTCGAGACGCCCGAGCACCACCCCGCCGTCCGGCGTGAAGCCGTTGTGGTGGGGGTAGGTGAGGTAGTGGGCGACCTTGGGGTCGCCCACCGGTTGCGGGGTTACGGGGAGGTTTTCCATCGGGGGATCGTCTCCTCTGCGACTTCGTCGATCAGCAAACCGAAGCCCTGGTTCCACAGGTGCCAGGCCATGCCGTATTGTTCGAGGGTGTCCAGCGCGTCCCGCGTCCACAATCCGGCGCCGTCGGAGGCCTTGGGTTTGGAGTAGCCGATGGGGGCGATTTCTCCGCAGTGGAAGGCCACGTGGTGGCGGGCGGAGAATTCCAGCACGGGGAGCATGGACGCCTGCAGGGTCCAGCGGTCCCACCAGTACAGTTCTCCGGCGCCGTAGGCGGTCTTTTTCTTCCAGTCGACCACGGGAATCCATCCGGGATAAAACACGAAGGGCGAAGCCGGGGAGGTGCGGAAGATTTTCTGGTGGGAGAAGGAGTGGGGCGCGTAGAAGTGGAAGGAGTAGACGGCGTTGTCGCCAGCGGCCTCCATGGGTTCCGCGTACAGGTAGCCGGAGGGGTTCGACATGTCCACGCCGGAGATGTACACGGGCGTGTCCGGATCGATCTCGCGGATCATCGGAATGACTTCCGAGGCCAGCTTGTCCCAGGACTTCCAGTTCTTTTTGTTGACCTTGAGTTCGTTGTAGAGGTCGTAGCCCACCACCACGTCGGGGTAGTCGCGGGAAATTTCGGCCAGTCGCTTCCACAGGATGAAGAAGGGTTCCCGCTTTTCGGGTTCGGTCGGGATTCCCTTGTCCCAGCTTCCAACGTGGAATTGGAAGTCGTGGGGGTCGATCAGGGCTTTTATGTCGCGGGCGCGGAGTTTTTCCAGCAGGGGCGCGAGGGCCTGATAGGCCTTTTCGGGATTTTCCTTCCAGTGGCGGCGTCCGAAGACCACGCGGATCCAGTCGACGCCCATCTCTTCGAACTCGTCGAGGCGTTCGTCGGTGAGGCGGTGCAGGTATTCGTTGATACCGCGCAGGGGATCGATGCGGCGGGGCGGAAGCTCCGCGGTCCACCGGCCGCCCTCCACGTAGGGGAAATCGCCCGCGAGGGTCCAGACGGGCCGGGTGCTCCAGTCGCCGCTTTTTTCGTACAGGGCGGTGAGGACCGGAACGGGAGTGATTTCCCGGGCGGGGGTGTTCCAGACGTCTGGCCGGTCGTGATAGCGCATGACGTGGGTGACCTTTCCGTCGGACAGCAGGTCCACGGCGTCCTCGGGGCTGCGCACGGCGACTCCGGCCCAGAAATCGGCTTCGGCCGCCGCGGTTTTCGCGTCCGTCTCCTCCGGAAGGGGGAGAAGGGATACGGAGGCCTCTTGGTCAAAGCCGAGAGTAGCTCCGTCTTTTCCGATCGTGATGGAGGAGGGGACCTCGGTCACGAAGGCCAGCAGGGAGAAGGTATCGCCCCGGAGCCACAGACCGTTTCCGCTTGGCGGTTCATCCAGCAACTCTTTCTCGAAATGGTCTTCGGCCGTCACCCAGTCGCCGTTGGCTCCCCGCCAGGAGACGGAGTCGATGCCTCCGGGAATTCCGGAGAGAGGGAGTTCGGTGACGCGGTCCGCGTGCATCAGGGGGGTCAGCACCGAAAAGGTGTATTCCCGGCCGGACTCGTGGGTCCAGGTGGTGCGGGTCCAGGTAGACGTGAGGTCGTACTGGTCGGAGGCGGCGGCCGCTTCCGGAACGAGGGAGAACGCGAAGCCGTCCTCATCCTCGCCGCCTGGCGCCCAGCCGATGTCCATGGGGGTCGGCGCGTTGGGGGTCAACGGATCGGGCGCGGGACGGTATCCCATGGTGGTGAAGGCTTTGACCCAGGTATTGGGGTTGTAGTCGGAGCCGGGGAGATAGCTTTGGCCGTGCTTGGCCCGGATATCTTTTTCCGCGGCCTCAAGACGTTCACGCACTTCGTCGATCGTGGTCAGAACGCGGTCGATCTCATTGGCGGACAAGGCGTCCGCGGCGACCTTGATGTGCTCGCGAAGTTCGGGGTCCACCTTCACCTCCGCCACCTCGGCGAAGATTTCCAGATGGGTCAGCAGTCCCTCGGCGTCGATCAGCCGGGCGTGGGCGTCCATCCAGCTTTCGGCGTCGCCCAAAAGGGATTTGGCCTCTTTGAGGTCGTCGGCGTCCACGAGTTTCTTCGCCTCGTCGAGTTTCCGCAGCGGACGACTTGGATCGACGCCTTCGAGGGTGGCGTGCTCCAGCACCCGCGGATAGTTGCGGGCTTTGAGGGATGCGGCGTCCTCGATGGGTTTGGTGTCCACCTTGGAGGTTTGGCCGCCCATGGTCAGCTTCAGGGTATGGCGGCGGCGGTCACCGTCGTCGCCGACCCGCTCTGTTCGGGTATTCACGCGGATCGAAATGCCCGAGCTGTTGTTCCAGACGGACATGGTGTAGCCGTTGTCGTAGTCGAATTCGAGATCGTGGGGCGGCAGGACGAGCTTGCCGCCGGTGGCCCAGGCGTTGTTTTGGGGCAGGGTGAAGGTCTGATTCCCGACCAGGACGTTCTCGTCCTTGAAGTCGTCGGAGGGAAGCGAGACCAGCAGATACGGCTCGTCGGCGGCGGGTTGCAGAGGGAAACTTCCGGGCCGTTCCATTTCGTAGGAGAGATCCACGGTGTCGCCCCGGTCGGTCAGGGTTTGACGGAAGGTCATGGTGTGGCCCTTTTCCTCGTAGGTGGCGGTCCATTCCCACACGTTGTCGGCGGGACGGGAGAGGGTGGATTCGCCGGCGGGGTTGGCCTGGGTGTGCCGGTTCCAGCCGTTCACGTACCAGTCCATGGAGAAGGAGGCGCCCTCGTCGAGGGTGATGACGCCGGTGGCGTCGGCGGCGAGGGTGCCGTAGGCGCCCTTCAGTTCCACGACGGGGGGAGGCGCGTCGGCGGGTTTCGGCTCGGCGCGGGCGTCTTTCGCGTCGCGGAAGACGAGGTCCAGGCTGTAGACCGTGTTTCCGTCTTGCTTGGCGTCATTCAACTGGAGTCGGACGTTGCCGCCCTTGGACCCGCGGTCCTTCCAAGCGGACATGACGATCTTCTCCATGGCGTCGGCCGCGAGGCCCGCGGAGGGAATTTCGACGGTGCGCCCGTTGCTCCACACGTTGTTCGCGGGGAGGGTGACCGCGCGACCGCCGAGGTTGACGTCCTTTCCGGCCATCCAGGATCCGGGCAGGTGGAGGTTGAGAAAGGGTCCGCGGGTTTTGGGTTCCAAGGGAAAGCCCGCGGGGACTTCGAGGCGGTACTGGACGAGGGTCCGGCCGTCTTCGACCGAGAACTTCTGGGCGAAGTTCATGGTGTGACCCTTTTCGGTGAAGGCCCCGGTCCATTCGCCGCCGGTGTCGGTTTGGCTGAAGGAAAGGTTCTTCAATCGGGACTGACCGCGACGGCGCCAGCCTTCGGCGTAATAGTTCAGAGAGAAGGTCAGGGGGTCGGAGTCGCCGGAGCGCCAGTGAACGGTTCCGTTGTCGGAAGCGCTCAGCGTACCGCCGGCCACCTTGGTGTCCAGGGTGGCGGCGGAGGCGGAGGCGAGTCCCAGGCCGAGAAGAAGCGAGAGAGTGTGAATTCGAAACATGTGGGGTCCTTCTGTCGTTCGATTAGTTCGAGGGCAGGGTCGCGATCAATTCGTAGGTGGTCGCGCCGTCGTCGCCGGTGGTGGGTTTGCCCATTTGCACCCGGATTTCGGTGGCGCCGGAGGATTTGGACTTCCAGGTCGACATGGAGACGGAGCCTTTGGTTTTGAGTGCGAATCCGAGGTCGTCGAGGAGGACGCGGCCGCCGTAGGACCACTTGTTGTTGACGGGGAGGGAGTGAGTTTTGCCGCTGAGGTTCAGTTCGACGCCCTCGGCGTCTTCGGCGGAGAGGTTCAGTTCGAGGAACGGACCCTTGGATCCGCCTTCAAAGCCGAAGCCGTCTTTGGTGACCAGGGTGTAGGTGAGCACGAGCCCATCGTCGGTTTGTTCGACGTGTTGCGTCAGTGTGGCGGCGCCGCCGGACTGGGCGTACTGGTTGGTCCAGGTCCAGGTGTTTTCTCCAGAGGTCAGCGAGGCGTCGGAGGTGTTTTTCTGGGATTTCGGGCTCCAGCCGGGCGCGTACCAGGAGAGCCCGAGACGGATTTCTTTGCCGCCGGAGGTGTAGGTCAGGGCGCCTTTGGCGTCGAAGGCCACTTCGGCGTCGCCGAGGGAGAGGGTGGGGGGCGCGTCGGCACGGACGGCGACGGCGGCGAGGGAGAGAACAATTGCGAGGGAAATAAGACGTAGGTTCATAGGAATACTGTGTGTTGGGTTCTGGGTTGGTAATGAGAGGCCGATCCGGCGGACCGGCGGGAAAAATCAGTCGCCGTGGAAGGCCGGCATGATGCGGGTGGTCAGCTCGGATTCTTTGGCCATGCCGACATGTCCGTCGCAAAACAGCATGTTGGTGGTTTTGTCCTTGTGCCGGAATTGTACCCACTCCCGCATCCGACGTTCGCTCACGCCCTTGCGGGAGTGATATCCGGTCCCCGCATTACAGTCGATGATGAGAATGGTGTTGGCTGGGTCGGGAAGGGTGAACATGATGTCATTTCGCAAGTTGGAGTTGCCCCCGTAGTCGATATATCTTTGCCAATCGGTCACACCGCCACCGTATTTCCTGGATGGACATTGCCAGACTTCCCGAGCGGTTCCCGCGTCGTCGATCGGATTTCCCGTGTAATCATAGAGGGACTGTCGCCATTGCGTCTTACTTCCCCCGCCCACTTGGTCAAAATCCGGATACCGCCCGTCGTGGTCCGCAAGGTACAGATTCATGAAGGTATGAATCTGTTTCATGTTGGAGGCGCATTTGGCCTGTTCGGCCGCGGCGTTCCCTTTAATCACCGCGGGTGTGATGAGGAGCACCAGCAGGGCGATGACCGCGATCACCGCGAGGAGTTCGATGACGGTGAAGCCCTCGCGGGATTGGCGGGGATCCGTGGATTCGGATGGGAGTGTGGAGGTGTTCATGGCGTTGGTTACAATATCGCTCTTGCGTGATATTTGACAATGGCCTATCCTTGTTACAAGTAACGCGCATCCACGACCTTATGCCACGCAAACGCCCCCCTTCTCTTCAAGACATCGCCGACCTCGCCGGCGTCAGCCGCATGACCGTGAGCCGGGCGTTGCGCAACGAACCTCGTTGCGCGGAGGAGACGAAGCAACGGATCCGGGAAATCGCGGACGATCTGGGGTATCGTCCCAACCCGTTGATCGTGGCCCGGATGGAGTTGATGCGGCAGCGCAAGCCGCGCCGGGGCGTGACCATCGGGATCGTATATCCGGGAGACGATCCGGAGCACGTGAAGACCCACAGCAACAGCATCCACTGGATGGCGGGCATGCGGCGGCGCATCGAAGAGTTGGGGTTCCAGAGCGATTTTTTCCACATTCCACAGACGGCCGGTTCGGCGGGGGCGAAATTTCGAACGCTGGCCTACCGCCAGGTGGACGCCTTGTGTTTTTTGCCGTTTCCCAAGCCGGATTGGCATTTGGATCAGGAATTGAGCCCCTTCGCCTGCGCGGCGATCGGGTACACCTTGTGCCATCCGGTGCTCCACCGGGTGATTTCGGATCACCGGGAGGGCATGTTGCTGGCGTTGGAGAAGGTGCGCGAGGCCGGGTGTGAACGGGTGGGGCTGATCTTGGAGCGGTTCACCAGCAGCCGAATCGGGCATCGACATCTGGAAACCTTCGAGCGGTGTCGGCAATACGAACATCATTCGGATCTGTTGCCTCCGTTGGTGGTGGAGGGGCCGTTGAGTCAGCCGGAAAACCGCAAGGCGTTTTTACGGTGGCGCAAAAAACACGATCCAGACGTGTTGATTTCCAACCTGATCGATTTCCCGTTTCTGGAGTCCGTGGATATCCGCGTGCCGGAGGACGTTGGGTTTGTGAGTCTGGACGTGAGGCCGGACGACATGAAGGTGTCGGGGGTGAACCAGTTGCCGGAGCGGGTGGGGGCGTGTCTGGTGGACCGGGTCACCTCCCATATGTATTGCAACGAGCGGGGGACGCCGACGCATCCGGAACTGACGCTGGTGCCGCCGGAGTGGAACGAGGGGACGACCCTGCGGGGCGCATAGGCACTCAAAATGCCGGCCTTTGGCTTGGCATTTTCGTCGTAGCGTGGTTCCGTTTGCTTCGATCCTCTTTCATCAAGGAACCCATGTCCGATCCTTTGCACGCCCGCACGCTTCGTTTGTTGGAACCCTGGCCCGCCGCGATGCGGGAATTCATACACGATGTGCCCGGGGAGCCCGATGTCGCGTGTTTCGGTCCGGGCGATCACGGGCACTGGGCGGTGCAGACCAACGCGACGGCCGCGGCGGCGCTGTGTGTGCTTGCGTCGGATCCCTGCACGGACTCGGCCCGAACGGGGATGAGTCGGGACGAGATGATGTCGTTGGCGCAACGGTTGGTGCGTTTTTGTTTGCGGAGCCATCATGCCGGTGGGGGGCGGGCCAGCGATGGAGGGTCGTGGGGGCATTCCTGGATCAGCGCGCTGGCGTTGGAGCGGATGACGCACGGGGTGGAGGCGTTGGGGGAGGCGTTGCCGGAGAGCGATCGGGAGACGCTGTCCCGCGTGTTGATTTCGGAGAGCGACTGGCTGACGGATTCGCACGAGGTGACGGCGGGTCTGGTGGAACAGAATCATCCGGAGAGCAATCTCTGGGCGGGCTGCATATTGCATCGGACGGCATTGCGATATCCGGACACGTCCCGGGCGGAGGCGTACCGCGAACAGGGCACCCGGTTTTTGTTGAACGGGATTTCGACGTCCACCGACGCCCACAGCGATCGCCGAATCGCGGGCCGTCCGTTGTGCGAATGGCATGTGGGCGCGAACATGTTCGATTCGATGGCCTGCAATCATCACGGCTATCTGAACGTCGGGTACATGGTGATCTGTCTGTCGAACATCGCCATGCTGCATTTCAGTTGCCGACATCATGGGTGGGAGGCGCCGGAGGCGTTGACACACCACGCGCGGGAGTTGTGGCGGGTAGTGAAAACGTGTACTTTTCCCGACGGCCGTCTGTGGCGGATCGGCGGGGATACCCGGGTTCGGTACTGTTATTGTCAGGATTACGCGCTGCCGACCTGGTGGTGGGCGCGGGACGCGTTGGGGGACACGGACACGCGGGGGTTCGAGGAGGGCTGGTTGAATCAGGTGGAGAAGGAAGTGGCGCACAATGGGGATGGTCGCTTTTTGTCCGCCCGGCTCGAACCCTTGCGGCGGATTTCACCCTTGTACTACGCCCGGCTGGAGGGCGACAGGGCGGCCACCTTGTCGATGGGGGCGCTGTGGGGACGGAGGGTCGGATCGGCCACTGACGCATCTGGGAGCGAGTCGATTCCGGTGCTTGAACACTGGTCGGACGCCTATCACGGGGCCGTGTTGCAACGGGGGCCGGGACGGATGACGTCGTGGACGTGGCGGGCGGCGGAGCCGCCCCAGGCGTTGTGTCTTCCGCCGTCGCACAGCGACATGGCGGAATGGCGGGGAAATCTGCATCCGCGGATTCTGGGGTGCGGGTTGAACCAGGTGCCGGTGGCGGAGACGCCTGCCGCTCCGGCCAAGGCCGAAGGCGGCTGCAGTGGGTTGAGCCAAGAGTCGGTAGCGGAGACGTCTGCCGCTCCGGCCGAGGCCGAAGCCGGCGGCAGCGGGGGGACCCAGGTGCCGGCGCCCGTGACCTTTCCGGGCGGGTTCGCCGTCTGTGCCCGGTATGGGGTGCGGTCGGAGACGTTTATCGCGGAAGGGCAACCGCCGCACGAGGTGGCGCGGGTGGAGGCGGCGGTGGTGGCGCTGCCGGACGACCAAACCACGGTGGTGTTTCAGCGGGCCACTACGCCGCATCGGGTCGATCTGCGGGAAGTCAAAGGGCTGTTTCTGCAGATTCCGAACGACGTGTTCAACGGCATGCGGCGTCGGTATCGGAGCGCGGTGGATACCCTGGAATTGAAGGGGTGTCCCGGGAGGGAGGAACGGCATCGGATCGAGGGAAAGTGGCTGTCGGTGGACGACGCGCTGTCGGTGGTGCGGGTGTCGGGGGCTCCTTTGGAGATTTTCCGTTCCGCCGAAAGAAATGTGCTGATGCGGAAGCCGCACGACGCGGAGGTGGCGGGGGGGTCACTGTACGTGGATGAACTGTGTTGCGGATGCGAGACGGAGGTTCGGTCGTACGAGGCGAAGGAAAGGTTGTTAGATTTGTCCGCGGTGATTCTGACCTCGGTGACCGCGGAGGAAACGGAGGCTCGAGTGGCGGAAAGGTTCGCGACGGCCCTGAGACCGGTGTCGCCCGAGGTGCGCGGCCTGTCCGTCGTCGGAGCGGACGGGCGTCGGTATGAGGTGCGGGTTCATTTCGGGGACGGGGAGGTGGAGGAGCCGGTGCCCGAGGGGGCGGAGGTGCTGGCGGGGCCGTATCCGGATGGAAAGACGGTGACCCTGTCGTCCGGCGGGGTCAGTGTGCTTGTGGTTTGAGGCCGAAAAAACGCCGCTCCGTGATGGAGCGGCGTGACGCGCATTGAATCGCGATGGGACTTAGCCACGGCGGAAGCGCCGGAGGCCGAGCGCGGCCACGATCCCCGCGGTCACCAAGGCCAGGGAGCCCGGTTCGGGAATGGTGGTCACGGACTCGTAGCTGTCGCCCAAGCGGATTTCATCCATCCAGATATCCCGGTCTTTCTCCCCGGTGCTGGGGACATAACGCTCCATTCCCATGCGGTCGAATGCGATATCCAAGGAGCCCGCGGAATAGATCGCGCCGGAGGAGGGTTCGGTGGCCAAATCGGGGTTGAGGTACACCGACAGGCTGTCGGAGGCGGCGGAACTGCTCATATCGAATTTCATCAGAATGAAGTTCACGTCCGAGTTGCTTGGAGCCACGTTCGTCTGATCATTTCCGAAGGCGTCAATGTTCCACTGACCCGCCGTGGCGCTATCGGGTCGGAACATAAAATCCCGATTGCTGGAGCCGGGAGAACCGTTGTAAAGGGTGATCCCCCGGAAACCTTCGGAGGTGTCGGCTTGCTGGTAGAGGAATCCCAAATAGTAGGTCCCGGTGCTTGACCCATCCAGAACGGTGGAGAATGTCCGGGCCACACGCACACCATCGGCTTCCGCCTTCAGAGCGCCGCCCGAGGTTTGCATCACCCCGCCGCCATTCGAATAGGTCAGTCCGGAGGATACGATTTCCAAATCGTCGCTGACATTGTTCCAGGCTCCGGTGAAGCCGGTGGTGGTGGGGTTTTGTCCTCCGACGCCACCAACAGTGTATTCTCCCGAGGATGCGTCGCCTCCGATGAGGAAGGAATCCTCCGCGATCAGCGCGGCGGAGGTT